>OCMD01000062.1_pt1 | contig 27056 bp, 20 predicted proteins | sample 1496061 | NCBI WGS metagenome assembly OCMD01 (sample SAMN01760939, study PRJEB22395) | human gut metagenome | reverse complement strand
TGGCTACGGCGAGACGCCATAGCCTCCTAAGTTACCAATATAACTAAACAAAAGTAGATGATTCAGCCATCGTGCCGTTTCCTGTTCATAACCCTGTGATACCTGTTAATAACCGTGTGGAGAAGCCTGTGGATAACTCGCCACTTATCAACAGGGGACAGGGAGTAGCAGTTGGGGTGTGGATAACTAACACTATTATTAAGATGATATTACAAAGTTTTCCACGATTATTAATCGAAAAAAGATATAAACTTATTAACTTTGCACGTGTCTACATCATATTGTGGATAACACGCCTATTACGCTTAAAATCAACAGGAAAATGTTACGATTGCCTGTGGACAACAGGCATCCACATGTTTATAACTTAATATGCAAGAAAAAGACAGGAAAGTTACCAACATACCAACAGTACATCATCCTAATAATAATTTTTTTTCTTTTAAAAAAAAGAAAGAGAGAATATATATAGATGTTGTGGATAAGTGGTGGGAACGACCAAAACGAACGAAACGTATAAACAATAAAGCAATGAATAAAGAGTGGACTGAAAAGGGATTTGTCGACGAACCTGTTGACGAGTCGATTGACCTTAAGAAAGAGATACGCCGTCTTTGCAAGGAGAAGGACGCCGTGCTGTTGGCTCATTACTATACGGTGAGCGAGGTGCAGGAAGTGGCTGACTTTATCGGCGACTCGCTGGCGCTGGCTCGCAAGGCGGCTCAGACCGACGCCAAGATTATTGTGATGTGCGGTGTGCACTTCATGGCTGAGACATGCAAGCTTCTCTCGCCGGAGAAGAAGGTGCTCTGCCCGGATCTGACAGCGGGTTGCTCGTTGGCTGACTCATGCAAGGCTGAAGACCTGAAGGAGTTTAAGGAGCAGCATCCCGGCTACAAGGTGGTGAGCTACGTCAACACCACGGCGGCTGTCAAGGCGCTCACGGACGTGGTGGTCACGTCAGGCAATGCGGAGAAGGTGATGGCTTCTTTCCCGAAGGACGAGAAGATCATCTTCGGTCCCGACTATAATCTCGGCAATTACATCAACAGCGTTTCAGGTCGTCAGATGCTTCTCTGGAACGGCGGCTGCCATGTTCATGAGAAGTTCTCCGTGGAAGCCATCGTGAAGCTCAAGGAGGAGCATCCTGAGGCAGTGGTAATGGCTCACCTGGAGTGTAAGGCTCCTGTGCTTGCCGTGGCTGACGTGAAGGGATCGACGGCTGCCATGCTCAATTACGCCAAGGCTCATCCCGAGACAAAGGAATATATCATCGCTACGGAGGCTGGCATCCTGCACGAACTGCAGCGCAGCTGCCCCGGCGTGACGTTCTATCCTGTTCCGCCTGAAGTAAGCGAGGGTGGGGTAGGCTGCTCTTGCAACGAATGTGAGTATATGAAGAAGAACACGCTGAAGAAGATATATAATACGCTGCGCTACGAGTGGCCCTCTGTGGAGGTGGACCCCGAGATAGCACGCGACGCCGTGAAGCCGATAGAGCGCATGCTGGAGCTGTCTTAACAGGAGCGAAGACACACCTTCAAGGAATATATATGCTGAAAGACATGTTTTTCTGCCAAGACAGGAAAGCATGTCTTTTATTGTTATAGCCTGTTTTCGTGTTTTTATTACCATAATACCCTAAAAAGCGGCAGACGATTGTTTATGTCGCTTTTCTTTATTAATTTCGCAATAATGAATCGCAATAACAAGAAGGACATACTTCTCGCTATGATACGTAAGGGAGCGCCGATGACGTTCTCCCAGCAGGCGAGGCTCGTGCTGAGTCTTGCCACGCCTGCCATACTCGCCCAGCTCACCACCACGATGATGCAGTATATCGACGCTTCCATGGTGGGCAGCCTTGGCGCTTCCGCTTCTGCTGCCATCGGACTGGTGGAGACCACCATGTGGCTGATGGGCAGCATCTGTTCGGCTGCGGCTGCTGGCTTCTACGTTCAGGTCAGCCATCAGCTTGGCGGCAACGACCCCGTACGTGCACGTGCCACTCTGCGCCAGGGCATCATGTCCGTACTGGTGGTTAGCCTGCTGTTGGGAATGACGGTGCTTGCCATCAGTCCGTTCCTGCCAAGATGGTTGGGTGGGGGAGAGGACATCTGCAGCACGTCGTCCGTTTACATTGCCATTATCTCGTTGGGTCTGCCCGCCTTCCAGTTCTCGATGTTCGGCTACGGCATGCTCCGCAGTTCGGGCAATATGGTGGTGCCGAGCGTGATGAGTGTGGTGATGATGGCTCTGGACGTATTCTTCAATTTCTTCCTTATCTTCCCCACACGCCCCATGGAAGTGCTTGGCATGCCGGTGATGATGCCCGGCGCGGGACTCGGAGTGGAGGGCGCCGCCATCGGAACGGTTTCGGCAGAGGCTGTGGCAGCCACGGTGACGATGTATATACTGTGCTTCCGCAAGGGCGAACTGTGTCTGCGTCAGGACAGCGGACGCTTCCTGCCGACGTGGAATGTGGTGAAGAACGCCATGCACATCGGACTGCCGATGGGACTGCAGCAGACCATCATGACGTCGGCTTACATCGTCACCACCATCATTATCGCTCCTCTCGGCACCATTGCCATCGCCGCCAACTCGTTCGGCATCATCGTGGAGAGCCTCTGCTATATGCCCGGCTACGGCGTTGCTGACGCTGCCACGACGCTCGTGGGACAGACCATCGGTGCCGGAAGGCACGACCTGATGAAGCGCTTCGCATGGCTCTCCGTTGGGCTTGGCGTAGCTATAATGTCGGTCATGGGCGTGGTGATGTACGTGGCGTCGCCGTTTGCGATGGCTATGATGACTCCCTCTGTGGAGGTAAGACAGCTGGGTGTGGAGGTGCTGCGCATAGAAGCGTTCGCCGAACCGATGTTCGGTGCAGCCATTATCTGCTACGGCGTGTTCGTGGGAGCCGCCAAGACCATAGCTCCGAGCATCATGAACCTTGCTTCGATGTGGGGCGTGCGCATAACGCTCGCCGCGCTGCTTGCCCCGACAATGGGTCTGCGTGGCGTGTGGCTGGCGATGTGCCTCGAGCTTTGCTTCCGCGGCATGATATTCCTCGTGAAGCTGTGGACATGGAAGCTGAAGCCGCAGAAAAAGATTTAAAAATATAAAACTAATATATACTATTACGATTATGGAGAAAATTGCTAATAAAGTATTCGGCGGAGAGCGTCCTCTCTTCGAAATCCACAACACAGAACTCGACCACGTTCGCATCACGTTCGGCGAGTCGGGCGTAAAGGAATGCAGCAACATTGTCTGCCGCAACTGCTATTTCGAGGGCAAATATCCGCTCTGGCACGTCAAGGGATCGGACATCCGCAACTGTTATTTTGCGCCTGGTTCGCGCTCTGCCATCTGGTATTCTGACGATATGCACATGGAGGACTGCGTCATCAACGGCCCGAAGTTCTTCCGTGAGATGAAGAATCTCTCGCTGAAGAACGTCACCATCAACGACGCCGACGAGACTTTCTGGGGCATTGACGGGCTGAAGCTGGAGAATGTGGTGCTGCATGACGGCACTTATCCCTTCATGCACTGCCGCAATTTGGAGGTGGACGGACTCGTTTCTGACTCGAAGTACGTGTTCCAGTACTCACGCGACATCGTCATCCGCAACGCCAAAATTGACACGAAGGACTCGTTTTGGGAGGTGGACAACGTCACGGTGTACGACTCGGAGCTTAACGGTGAGTTCCTCGGATGGCACTCGCGCGGCCTCCGCCTCGTAAGATGCCACATCTCCGGTGAACAGCCGCTCTGCTATGCCAAGGATCTGGTGCTTGAGGACTGCACGTTCGACGCCGAATGCGACCGCGCCTTCGAGTATTCCACCGTTCAGGCTGACATCCGCGGACATATCAAGAGCATAAAGAATCCGATGTCGGGACGCATCACAGCGGACAGCATCGGAGAGGTGATAATAGACGAGAACATAAAGAAGCCGGCTGACTGCGTGGTTAGCAGCAGAGAAAAATAATATAATTATGATTTACGACTTCTCTAAACCTACCTGCCGCCGTGGCACCAACTCATACAAGTGGGACTCGGCGGCGGGTGATGACATCATTCCGCTGTGGGTGGCTGACATGGACTTCGAGACTTATCCCGGCATTACGGAGGCGCTGCGCCGCCGCGTCGACCATGCCATCTTCGGCTATACACGTGTGCCGGACAGATATTATGAGGCTGTCTGCCGCTGGTTTGAGGAAAGACACGGGTGGCGCTTCCATCGTGACGACATCATTTACACCTCAGGCGTGGTGCCTGCCATATCAGCCATAATCAAGGCGCTGACGCTGACTGGCGACCAAGTGGTGGTGATGGGACCCGTATACAACTGTTTTTTCTCCTCTATACGCAATAACGGCTGCGAGCTGTCAAGTAGTCCACTCATCTATAATAAAGCGCTCCTGCGTTACGAAATCGACTTTCACGACCTTGAACAGCGCCTCTCGCACGAGCGTGCCCGTCTGCTGCTGCTCTGCAATCCGCACAATCCGGGTGGACGAGTGTGGAGCCGTGACGAGCTGGAACGTGTGGCTGTGCTCTGCAAGAAGCATGGCGTACGGGTGGTTTCGGACGAAATTCATTGCGAACTGACGCTTGGCGACCACCGTTACACGCCGTTCGGCACGCTCCCCGACAATCTTTCGTACGGCTCCGTGACGTGTTGTTCGCCCTCTAAGGCGTTCAATATAGCCGGCCTACAGATTGCCAACATCGTCTGCCGCGACGCCGCTGTACGCGAAAGAATCGACCGTGCCATAAACATCAATGAGGTTTGCGACGTCAATCCCTTCGGCGTTTTAGCTCTTCAGACTGCCTATTCGGACGGCGGCTACGATTGGCTGTGCCAGTTGCGTGCCTACATAACGGAGAACTATCGCCGCCTCCGCGACTTCTTCGCCCGCGAATTGCCCCACCTCCCCGTCATGAACATGGAGGGAACATACTTGGCATGGGTGGACTGCAGCGCACTCGGCGAGTCGTCAGAGCACATAGAAGAACGTCTGATGCGCGAGAACCGCGTATGGGTGAACGCCGGAAGTATGTACGGCAAGGAAGGCGAGGGCTTCATAAGAATAAATATGGCTTGCCCGTGGAGCAGGCTGGAAGAGGGAATAAAGAGGATTGGATAAACTGCAATTTACATGTTACTCAACAAAAAAAACTCCAGCCGCTGCATTCCTGCAATGGCTGGAGTTTTTTCGTTTAAGTATATGATTTAACTTTTGCAAGTTCAGTAAGGTTATGTGTGAGTTGATAACCTCAATCGTTCTGTTTACTTCATAATCTTTACGGTCTTGCCGTCAGCGGTGCGGACGATGTTGATGCCGCGCTGCAGCTTCTGGAGCTTCATACCTGAAGCGTTGTAGATGCCGGTGACGGTGGTATTGGCGTTGTCCTCGATGCCGTTGATGCCGGTAGCGGGCTTGTTGCCGAATACTGCGAATACGTCAATCACGTCCTCGCCAAGCTCAACGGGGAGCGTGATCTCTGCGTAGAGGTCGTCGTCCTTGCTCTGAGCTGCGAGCTTAACGTGCACCTTGCCACCGAGAGCCTCTGCTATTTCAGCGCCGTTGGTGATTTCTGCGTCCTGCTCAGCTGTGTAGACAGTCCATCCGTCCACCTCTGTAGCGGGTACGTTCTTGATGGTAACGTCGCCGATGAGGAACGGACCGAATGAGAACTGGTTGAGACGGATGTCGTATGTGCCGTCCTCGTGCTGTATGGTAGAGATGCTTGCCTCTTCCGGATCCTGCGGCTCACCGCTCAGTGTGATGGCGAGGTTGCCCTTATATTCCTTAGTAGGCTCGGCAGCAGCCTCTTTCACCTTGAATGTGTAGGCGTTTACGGTCTTGAGGTCAGCTGATGTTACGGTTACGGTAACGGTGGCATAACCCTTCTCTGCCGGGCTGCGTGTGATGGTCTGGCTGATGTATGAGCCCTTGCCCGTCTTCTCCACCTCTACGTCAGCGTCAGTAAGCTCGCCGTCGAATGTCAGATCTTCGTAGTAATACTTGTTAGGCTCGAATGTGAAGTCCACGCCCTTTATCTTCACGCTGCTGAGCTGTGCGTTGTAGATAAGCTCGAGGTCGTCGATGAAGAGCACGTCAGGATTGTTCTCGTCGCTCGAAGCCACACCCGGCTCTGCGTTGGTAGAGAGAGTTACGAGGATGGCTTTCGGGTCGATGTTGTCCGAAACGTAGCTGAAAGGAACGCTGATGCGCTTCCACTCGTTGCCGGTCTCGGCTATCTCCTTGTTCTGGGCAGTAGCCACGATGGTCTTATACTCCTTGTCAGCCGGGTCCTGAATCTTTGTGCCGTCGTTGATGATGGCAGAGATGGTGGCGTAAGGATAATTCTTCTTGTCAGACTCAGAGAGTGTGCCCTGCTTATACTTCACCCATACGGCGATAGAGTCAGGACGTGAGCTGAGCGCTGAGAAGAACGGATCGTTGTTTCCGTCTACGTCGCTTGAAGAAGGATCAGACGTAGAGTTGTTGCCGGTGTCCTTCGGTGTGAAACCGCTTGCCTGGAGACGACCGGTGGTGATGGTTCCGTTGGCGGGCTGCTTGATACCTACGTTTACGATGCCGGAAACGAGCTTGAGGCTTGTGCCCTTGCCGCCGGGACGCACGTCGTCAGACTTGTATGTGTGTGTGTTCTTGCTTACGAAGCCGGTGAGAGTGCCAGATGCGCTCATGAATGAGTGCCATCCGTCAGGCTCGTCGCTGGTGTAGTCTTTCTTGGGTACACCTCCAGTGTATTTGGCTGTGTGCCAAGCATCGAAGTTCGAACCGAGAATCTGTCCGATGGTGTAGCGGTTTTCGCCGAACGTGGCCTTGATGCGGCGCTTGATGGCCTGGAAGGTGTCGAGGTTGAAAGCTGCAGTGAGCTTGTCGCCGCGCAGCTCAGCCTTGAAGATTACGGGCACACCGCCATTGCAGAGAGCCGAGTAGCCGGGACCTTCCCATGTGTAGGTGTCGACGTCGCCCTCTGTGATGTCCACGTTCTGGGCGCTTTCGAAGATAGTGACGTTGCCCACCTTGGATGTCTTTACGCCGTTGAGCACGATGTTGCCCACATAGTGCTTTGAGCCATACACCTCATAAGCGTAGTTGTGGATGGTGACGGTGCTTGTGCCGTCCGCACCTTCCTCGATGCTCACCTTACCGTCCACGGTGCTTTTCTGTCCTCCAGCGTTGCTGCTGTAGTTACCCTGGTAGTCGGTAGCGTTGGCAGTTAAGGCTATCGCAGCCATTGCCATTGTGAATAATGACTTTTTCATTCTTTTATTGTTTTTATTTGTGTGAGTGTTTTCTGTTCGTTATTTCTTAACCACCTTAGTCACAGTGCCGTCAGCATGGCGTACGATGTTTATGCCGTGCTGCATCTGTGTTGTGGCGATGCCAGAGATGGTGTAGATGTGCTTCACTGAGCCGTCAGCCTTCTTCACAGTGTCTACGCCAGTTACGTATCCGTTGGTTGAGAATGTGTATTCCACAGTCTCTGTGCCGTTGTTGTCCACGCTGAATGTGATGTTGGCGTTTGCCAGGTCAGCATCGCTGTTCGTCATCCTTCACTGAGATGCTGCCTGAGAGGCTGTTCACGGTGATGGTCTTATAGAAAGGATGTGCGCATTCTGTCGTTGCCTTCACCTTGCCTGAAGAAAGATTCATTGTGGCAGTGGCCTCGTCAGCCTCGTAAGCCACTGAAGGGATGGTGATGGTGCCGAGTGAGAGAGTTGTTCCGGGGAGTGTGCCCTCGGTCATAGTGAGTGTGCACTTGCCTTCGCCCTCGTCAGTGATGGTCAGTACGGAAGGCTTCTGGTCTGATACGTCGCCGTCGTCAGTACGTGAGAAGCTTGAGAGTTTGCCTGTCATTGAGACGGGATCGAACGGCTCTTCCTCCTGCTTGCCGAACTGCATCTCCACGTTGAAGTTCTCGTCGTCCATGTCAACGAGCATGACGGATACCACGAGGTTGCCGTCCACGTCGATTATGGCAGAGAGGTCGCCCTTGATGTTCTTGCCGTAGAGCGGTGAAGTCTCTTCTGTTGTTGCGTCCACGTAGCCGGAGATGTATGTCTCGCCGTCCTCTTCCTCATATCCGAGTCCGCTGAATGTGATAGCTCCGTAAGAAGCGTCAGCAGTCTCCACCGGCTTGAGTGTCAGTGAGTAAGTGTTGTCAGAATACTTGCTGAGGATGGCATTGGCGTTCTTTGTGGTCTTGGTGTCGCCGGCAGCTGTAGATGTGAGCAGGTCTGACGAGAATGTCTCTGTCTCAACGATGGTGGGTCCGTCGGGCTTGGTCTGCACCTTTGTGCCGTTAAACTTCACGTAGCGCAATGATTTAGTGCCGTAGTCGAAGTAGTTGGCTGTGAGCTGGAGGTTCTCTCCGTCCATAGTTCCCCAACCCTCGAACGCGCCTTTTGTCACACCGCCCATATTGCCTTCGGTGATGTCGAAAGTGGTCTGGTTGCCCATAGAGAAGCTATATCCGTTTCCGTTCTGCTCGGTGGAGACATTGTTAAGCGTAATGGTTCCGAGAATGTCATTGCCGAATACGATGTTCTTCAGTACGATTGTGCTTGTGCCGTTGTCGTTTACGGTCACCAACACATAGTTGTCGAAGCTCGGGAACGAGTTAGAGTTGTTCTTCCATGTACCATAGAAGGTGGTTTGTGCCATGGCTGTGAGCGATGCCATGATCACTGCAAGTAGTGTAAAGATTTTCTTCATAGACAATTGTTTTTCGTTATTAATATTTCTTACTTGAGCTTGTATGTCAGTCCGATGCTGCCGTAGATGGGGTAGAGCGACTGCTCGATGACGTGGAAGTCCTTGCGGAAAATCTTGGTCAGACCCCATGACAGTCCGGCGTATGCACCGAAGTGGTTGGAGAAGAACCAGTCTGCACCGAGGTCGAGTCCGAACTGCCAGTGGCGCAGGTCTTCGGTGAAGTCATAGTCGCCGCGTTCTCCTTCGACGTGTCCCAGCTCCACCTTGTCGCCCGTTGGGTCGCCGACGCGCAGATATCCGTCGTAGGCATATCCGCTGAAGTTGTTGCTAAGTACGTAAGAGAAGTAAGGACCGAACTTCAGACGCAGGTTCGGCGACACGTTGTATGTCACCTGCAGCGGCAGCGTCACCATCCATTCGTCCACCTCCGTCACGACATTACCGGTGAAGAGTCCGCTGAGCGTCTCGTCGCCGCGTCTCATCTCCATGCTGTATCCCTTCACCTTAGCGTCGGTCTTCATGCCCTTGTTCTGGTAATGGAATCCTGCCTGCAGTCCCCACTTCTCAGTCAGGGGCTTGTATGCGTCCAGTCCGAGGAGCGTGTTGTTGGTGGGCGTATACTTGTCGAGCGATCGGATGGTGGCTGGCATGCCCACCGGAGCTGTTCCTCCGAGGCTGTAGCCTAAGCGTACCATGTATCTGAGATCGCCGAAGATGTCGATGGCGAGCGCTTCCTGCAAGCCCACGAAGGCCACGAGGAGCAGTGTGATTATTGTTTTCTTCATATTGATGCGGTTGAATGTTATTTCTGCTGTGCGGCGGGCTTCTCGTATGCCACCTTCACCTTATCTATTAATAGCGTACTGCCGATGGCTCCCTCGAAGTGTGCTCCCTCGCAGCTGGAGGTGAAGACGATGGCTATGCTGTATCCGTAGTTGGCGAGCACCTGCGGGTCTGGCTCCGTGGTGTATTCGAAGGGGATGTCGAAGAACTGCCATCCGTTCTCGGTGCGTGTGATGCGTCCGCTGAGCGCCTTGCCGATAATCTGCGGGCTGGTCTTTACGTTGTCGCCTGTCAGATAGAAGGCGTTGCCCTGATCGTCCGTGTTCTTGAACACCACGGCGTAGATGTCGCCCTCGTCGATGCGTCCCTCCACCGCCTTGCCGCTCTTGTCCATAAACTCGTCGCCCGGCGCATACTGGTAATATCCGCTGAAGCTTACGGGCTTGACGTTTAGCTTGTTGGCAGCTCCGTCGCCGAAGTGGGTGGCAAGCAGCGGAGTCTTCGTGGCGATGGTCGACTCGAACACGCCTGTGAAGAGATTGCCTGCTGCGATGCGCATGTTCATCATTACGCCGAACGATCCCGTGGAGCTTGTCGTCAGCTTCACGCCGTTGCCGTCGTAACCATCGGTCAGCGGTGTGGTGGGATATTCCTCAGGTTTGGCTTTCTTCTTTGCGATGGCAAATCCGGCGTTGCCCGTCGCCCAGTTGTCCGCACGGTTGCCGTTGTCGAGGATGTCGCTCCATACATAGTATTTCTGCGCTTTCTCCTCAAGGAAGAAGTTCTCGAAGTCGTATCGCATCGTGTCCGTCTTTGCCTCCGGTATCTCCGGTTCCATGGCAGTGATGTTCACGTTGTACGTGCGGTGCCACTGTCCGTCCTCAGACGTCACGGTGTAGACCACCGCACCTTGTGAGAAGTCGTGCACCGAACCGCTTGCTGGCGATATGGTGGCTCCCGGTGTGATGCGGAACTGCGGTGCCATCTGCGTCAGGTCAGCTCCCGGTCGGAGCGGGCTGAAGTTGATGGTGGTCTGCGTGGCTATCACGCGTGTCAGCGAGTCGGACGGTTGGAAGAACATTGCCTGTGGGTCGTCGGCATGTATGAAAGCCTCTTCGATGTCGCATTCCATTCCGAGCGGTTCGTCCTTGATGCAGGAGGTGAACATGAGTGGAAGTGCGGCAAGTTTGATGATGATATATGGTCTTGTCATTGTCATTCTTATTTGTATGTGTATCATTTCTTTACACATATTAAAAGTGCAAAGTTATGCTAATTTTGCGGAGGGCACAAAAAATAAGTGTGAAAAAATGATTAGAGTGTTCTAATTAGGACATTATATAATATAAATAGAAAAAAAGCCCTGCAAGTACCGTTGTCTGTACTTGCAGGACTTTTTTATATTGTCCGGACGAATGTTTCGTCAGTCAGGATGTCTTACTCCTGCGGCAACATTGTCACAGTGATGTGGTTGTTGGCCTTGTTAAACTCCTTCATGAAGTTGCAGATATCCTGCGGTGTGAGAGCCTCTACAATCTTCTTGTAGTCTGAGTGGCTGTCGAAGTTGCGGAAGTAGCTGTCAGCGATAACGCCCATCCAGTAGCCGTTGGTCTTCACCTGGTCGTCAATCTGCTTGAGGACAAACTCCTTGCACTTCTGGAACTTGGCAGCGTCGCAAGTGTTGGCAAGCTTCTGCTCCTCTTCGTTCATGATCTTGATGGCGATCTCCTTCTTCTCAGGCTTCATCGGGCAGTAAGCGAAGATCTGGAACATGCGGTAGTTGTCCTCAGAGAATGTTGAGCTTCCTGAAGCGCCTACTGAGTAAGCAGCGCTTTCCTTCTCACGAATCTTGTCGAGATATTCCATAGAGAGCACCTGACCTGCGATGTCGGCGCAGATAGAGTTCTTCAGAGTGTAAGGCATTGTGGTGTTGTGCCAGAGCATGTATGAAGTGGCCTTCGGAGTCTCCTGCTTGCGTGTGAAGGTGTTGTCGATAACACCAGGAGCGATGTCCATTTCGCGCTTGCTCTTAACCACCTTGCCCTTTGCAGGCAGAGCGCCGAGATACTGGCAGATGAGGTTCTTGATAGTGGCCTCGTCGTAGTTACCTACGATGGTGAATGTCCATCCGTTAGCGTTGGCTGTGCGCTCCTTAGCAATCTGGAGGATGCGGTCATAGCTGACGTTCTTGAGGCTGTTCACTGTGAGCGGAGCCACGCGCTTGTTGTGAGCGTAGATAGTGGCAGTGAGCGAGTCAGAGAGAGCCACCTCAGGATTGAGGTCGCGGTCCTTGAGCTGCACCTCGTACTGGTTCATCAAGTTGTCGAACGACTTCTGGTCCTTGTTGATGTTTGTGAAGTAGAGGTAAACCATCTGGAGCATTGTCTCAACGTCCTTCGGTGTTGAGTTACCAGAGATAGAGGTATACTGCTGGCTTGTGAGCGAGAGGTTGGCGTTGGCAATCTTGCCTGCGAGAGCCTTTTGAAGCTCTGTAGCAGAGAATGCGCCGAGTCCGCTTGCGCCGATTACGTCGTCAAACAGCTGGAGGTTGGTGTAGTCCTTCTCGCCGTAGAGAGTCTGACCGCCGAATCCGCGACCGCTGAGGATCACCTGGTCCTTCTTATAGTCAGTCTTCTTGAGGTTAACGGTAACGCCGTTAGAGAGAGTGAGCGTTGTGTAGCCGAGTGTGGCGTTCTTTGTCTCCTTCTTCACCTTACCTGCCTTGGGGAGCTTTGTGATGAGCGGTTCGTTCTTCACGTTGTCCACGTAAGCCTGGATGTCTGCCTTGCGTGCAGAGTGGATGGCGTCAATGAGCTGTTCCTTTGTGGGATATACGTTGCCCTCAGCCTCGTTGCAGAATGCGAGCATCACCATGTTAGAGTCGTTCTCAGGAACGTACTGCTTCATCATCTCGTTGATAACCTCAACGGGAATGTTGGGTACAATCTGCTGCATAAGACCGTACTCTACGTCGAGTGACGGCATCGGGTCGCCGTCGAGGAAGTTGTCCTTCAACGGAGCGTAGAGAGCGTCGTTGGTGCGCTTGTCCTTGTTGCTGTATACCTTATCGAGCATGCTCTTGTATGTCTCCTGGAAGCGTGCATACTCAGTGGCTGTGAATCCGAACTTGGCAGCGCGGAGAGCCTCAATGTAAGCAGCCTTGAGAGCATCAGCCGACTTAGCGAGCTCCTTCGGAGTAACGCTGAGGCTGAAAGCGTCCTTTGTCTTTGCGAAGATGTAGTTGCCGTCGCTTGCTGAAGCGCCTACGTACGGGCAGTCAGCATCGAGGCCCTTCTCCATAAGACGGGTGCTGAGCATGTGCATGGCAGCGTTCTGAGCGTACTGATAGACGAGGTAGTTGGCTGTGTTCTTCATCTCCTCAGGGAAGACGTCGTGCTTGATCATGAGGTCAACAGAGTTTGTAGCCTGCTCCTTGTCCTTGTCAATGATGATGATAGGCTCGGCATTGTCGGGCACCTGCTCTGCTACGATGGGAGCGGGGTTCTCAGGATTCTTGAACGAACCGAAGAGCTCCTTTATCTTCTTCTCTGTGTGGTCAACGTCAACGTTACCTACGACGATGATGGCCTGGTTTGTGGGATGATACCACTTCTCATAGTAGTCGCGGAGTTCCTTCGGCTTGAAGTGGTCGATAACCGACATAAGTCCGATAGGATAACGCAGACCATACTTCGATCCGGGATAGAGAGCCGGGAGGTTGCGCTCGAACATACGGCTTGATGGGCTGGTACGCAAACGCCACTCCTCGTGGATAACGCCGCGCTCCTCGTCGATTTCCTTGGGGTCGAGTGTGAGACTGTTCGACCAGTCGCTCAGGATGAGCAGGCAAGAGTCGAGAGCCGACTGACGTTCTGTCGGCACGTTAGAGATATTGTATACAGTCTCGTCAATTGAAGTATAAGCATTGAGGTCGCGTCCGAACTGCACACCGATGCTCTCGCAATAGCGGATGACACCGTTGCCGGGGAAGTGCTCTGTGCCGTTGAAGCACATGTGCTCAAGGAAGTGAGCCAGACCGCGCTGTGCTTCTTCCTCCTGGATGGAACCCACCTTCTGCGCAATGTAGAAGTTGGCGCGGTTCTCCGGCCAGTTGTTGTGACGGATGTAGTAGGTAAGCCCATTGTCGAGCTTTCCGATACGCACGTCTGGATCGACGGGTAACGTAGGCATCTGCTGTGCCTGTGCCAGCCCAGCAAAGAAGAGAAGGGCTGCAACCATCAGTTTTCTTAATTTCATATTGTTGGTTTATTTGGTTGATATTTCTTGTTTAAGGTTTAGTAGTCAGATTGCGGATTATACGGATGCAAAGTTATATTATATTTTCGAATTTAAAAGAATAATAGATATTATTTCGGCGAAAAATCTACTATTTATAAACAAAATAGAAATTTATTAACATATCCATCAGTCTGCTTATGGCTTGCGCCGTCATTTGCTCTTCATGTTTCGCGGGTGATGACACATTATCTCTTCGCGCAGCGTGGTCATGTCAACGTGCGTATATATCTGCGTAGTGGATATGTCTTCGTGTCCGAGCATCTCCTGGATGGCTCGCAGACTGGCTCCTCCCTTCAGCAGGGCGGTGGCGAAGGAGTGGCGCAGGGTGTGTGGCGAGACTGTCTTCTCGATGCCCGCGTCGCGTGCCGTGTTCTTTATCATTATCAGTATCATGGTGCGCGTGAGGTGTGCTCCGCGGCGGTTCAGAAACACATACTCCTCTTCACCGGGCTTGATGTTCATGACGTTACGGTCGTAAAGCCAGTATTTTATTTCCTTCAGGGCGTTGTCAGAGATGGGGACGAGGCGTTCCTTGCCACCCTTGCCGACGATGCGCAGACAATGTTTCTTCTTGAAGATGTCGGCGAAGCGCAGCGTAACGAGTTCGCTGACGCGCAGACCGCAGGAGAAGAGCGTCTCTATGATGGCGCGGTTTCGCTGTCCTTCCCATTTGGAGAGGTCGATGGCAGCCTCCATGCGGTCCACTTCCTCCACGCTCAGCACTTCCGGAAGATGCACGCCACGTGAGGGCGACTCGAGCAGTTCGGACGGGTCGTCCTCTATTTCGCCGTCAAGGACGAGATAGCGGAAGAAGGTGCGCACGCCGCTGATGATGCGGGCCTGGCTCCTGGAGGACACGCCGAACTCGTAGATGCGTGCAGCGAACTGCTCCAAGTGGGGCAGACGCACGTCCTCCACGGCGAGGTGTTCGTCCTGGAGAAACTTCAGCAGATAGTCGATGTCGTGCGTATAAGCCTCTATGGTGTTGGGCGAATAGCCGCGTTCCAGCTTCAGATAACGCAGGAAGCGCCGCTTTAGTCGTTGTGGGTCTGACATGATATGATATATTATGTGGGGAAAATGGATATACAAAATTAGCAAAAATATTTGCTTTGCCGTCCCGTTCGGTCATAAAATAACGAAACCTCAGATTTCCTTTGGTTTTTATTGCTACCTTTGCATGCGAAACATTTTGTGAATCAACGAAAAGAATTTCCGAACCAAACGAAACGAAAATGAAGATAAAAGAGAAAAACATGCCGCTCATAGCGGTTGTCGTAATCTCGTGTGTGATGCTCCTGCCCTTCCTCGGGCTTACCGACTTCAACACGAAAGGTGAGCCGCGTGAGGCTGTCGTGGCGCTGTCAATGCTGAAGAGCGGCGACTGGATTCTGCCCGTCAACAACGGCATGGACATCCCTTACAAGCCACCTTTCTTCCATTACTGCATAGCCCTTGTGTCGCTATTGACGGGCAGCGTGGACGAATATGCGTCGCGTCTGCCGTCCGCCTTGGCTCTTATCGGCATGACCGTAGGCTGCTTCGTCTTCTATAAGCGTCGCCGAAACGCTCAGCAAGCGCTTATGGGAGCCTTGCTTCTGCTGACCTCCTTCGAGGTGCACAGAGCCGGTGTCAACTGCCGTGTGGACATGGTGTTGACGGCTTGCGTAGTAGGCGCAATGCTCCTGTTTTATCGTTGGTGGGAGCGTGGCAGCAAGGGATTTCCGTTGTTGGCGGTGCTCTGCATGAGTGGGGCAGTGCTGACCAAGGGTCCGGTGGGCTTCGTTCTGCCCTGCTTTGTGATGTGGGTGTTCACACTGATACGTGGCGGACGCTTCTGGCGCACTACGCTGACGTACGGAGGCTTCGCATTGCTGTCGCTCATACTGCCGCTTATGTGGTATGTGGCAGCTTGGCATGAAGGCGGACAGCACTTCCTCGACCTTATCTATGAGGAGAACATCGGACGTATGACCGGATCGATGAGCTACGAGTCGCACACCCATTCGTTCCCTTACAACTTCTTCACGCTCTCTACGGGATGGGCGCCGTGGACCCTGCTCCTCCTCTTCTCGCTCTTCTCAAAGCCTTGGAAAAAACCAGCTGCCGCTTCTGCCTCTGCTGAGGCCGCTTCTGCGTCTGATGCCTCCGCTGCTTCCTCCGCGAAGTCGGCTTCTTCGGCGCAATCTTCGCTCCCCGGCGGTCTGAAAGGCACGCTGATGAGATGGCAGATACGCCTTATGCAGGTGCCGCCGGTGATGCTCTTCACGTGGTTGGGCTTCCTGCTTGTGCTACTCTTCTATTGCTTCCCGTCAAGCAAGCGCAGTGTCTATCTGCTCCCTTGCTATCCCTTCATGGCCATGATCATAGCCGAATACGTCGATTGGTTGTGGCGTACGGGCAGAAGAGGCGCTATGAGAACTTATGTGTGTCTGATTGGTGTCTTGGTATTGACGCTCACGGCGGTCTTTGCTTGCGTAAGAATGGGACTGGTGCCCGACACCATCTTCCACGGCAAGCACGCTGACGCCAACATCGCCATGCTGCATGCCCTGCGCGACATGCCGATAGGAATACTGGAATTTCTCCTCTGTTTCCTCCCTGCAGCAGCTGCCGTGGATGCCATGCAGATGGTATTGCGCAAGCGTACACGTAACGACGGCCGCCGTTTCCGCTACGCCTTGCTGGCTCCCGTCATCCTGCTGATGACAGCCCTTGACGGCCTTTATCAGCCTCCTGTTCTGAACAGCAAGTCGCTGCGTCCGATGGCACAGATGATAGCGGAGACGTTCCCCGGCGAGAAAATCTATCAGCATTTGGAGGCAAGAATGGCTCATTTCTTCGGTGCCGACTTCTATCTCGGCGACACGATGGACCAGTTTGAGAAGCCGGTCTATGAGGAACGTGCCGATGGCAGCATCGTGAAGAAGACTGTCCTGCCCGAAAAGGGAGTGCTCATCATCCCCACAACCGACTTCGAGGAACTCTCGAAGCGTCATCCCGAATACCGCTTCCAGCTCGTCAAGACCACTAAGGAGCGCGTGTCAGAGGTGAAGGGCACCGTTGACTTCTATCGCTTCTCGCGCTTACAGTAGCTTAAGAAAGCCCTGCCTACCTTCTGCTGAAGCTCCGAAAACATGTTCTTCATGTCTTCTTGTCTGAAAAATGTGCCACCTATCCGCCATGCAAATATCGTCCAGAGAGTAAAATCCTGTTACAAAATAAAAATTGATTTTAGAGATTTAGATTGCTGTTTTTACGGTGTTCTGCTGCGCAAACGGCACCCACACATAACAATAAAGCCTCTTTTACAGTCCGATAGTGCCACTATCAGAGTGTAAAAGAGGCTTTGTTGTATGATAACAGTGGCGGTATTGGAGTGTAAAAGTGGCTCTATGACAGAAAAAACGGCTCGTTTGAGAGTCTGATTTCATAGCGCTTCGCTCCGAAACCGCATAATCCGCTGTGTATAAACACGTTGTCTCTAAGTGCTCAAAACTCGAGAATTTCGCACCAAAGATTTTGTTGCGCGCTCAGTTGGCAGTATTGAGCGTTAGAAATGCAAATATTGTCTTCGTCGAAACCGCCGAAGAATTAGGAATTTTGAATTATTCTCGGCTTCGCCTGCGATTTTGAAGTATTCAGTTATGAATTACAAGCAGACAAAAAAGGGGAATGACTTTTTTAGCCATTCCCCTTTTTATATAATGTTTCGTTAGAGTTACTTCTTCTTGGTAGTCTTCTTTGCAGCAACCTTCTTCTTGCTTGCAGTCTGCTTCTTGTCCTTTACGTCCTTGGCAGGAGCCTCCTGCTTGCGGTCGATCTTAACCAGCTCCACCTTGAAGATAAGAGTAGAGTAGGGCTTGATGTTGCCGGCGGCACGAGAGCCGTAGGCGAGGTCCTGCGGGATGTAGAGCTCCCATGTGCTGCCCTGCGGCATCATGGTGAGAGCCTCTGTCCAACCCTTGATTACCTGGTCAGGACGGAAAGTTGTGGTGTTCGGGTTGCGCTTGTAGCTACTGTCGAACACGTTGCCGTCGATGGTCTTGCCCTCGTAGCGTACGGTTACGTTGTCCTCCTTGCCAGCAACCTCGCCGGTGCCCTTAGTGAGAACCTTATACTGGAGGCCTGAAGGGAGTGTGATGACACCTTCCTTCTTTGCGTTCTCAACCAACCAGTTGGCGTTGTCCTTCTTGTAGGCTTCCTCCTGACGGCGCTTCTCAGCAGTCATTGTGGTGGTGAAGTAGTTGTTGGCATCCTCGTTCTTCATAACGGTGGTGTCGCCGAGGACACCTGCGAAGAAACCAGCGTTAAACTTCAGGCTGTCTATTGCCCACGGAGTCTGCTTGATGTCGTTCTTCACGTTGGGGAAGATACGGCTTTCGAGCATCTGAGCAATCTGCAGACCGGCAGCGTGAGCAGCGAACTTCTTGTCGTTCTGCTTCTCGATGCCTTCCTTGATGCCGGCAACGAACTCGTTGATGTTGGTTGAATCAACGCCGAACTGCTGCTTAACGTAGTCCATAAGACCACGAGTGGTGAACATACCGGCTGCGTAGCTGAGCGTGTCGGCCTTTGATGTGAGAGTGACCGGTGCCTGGCAGCACTCAGTCTTGCAAGTCTTCTTCTGCTTCTTGTCCTTCTTGGCAGGAGCAGCAGTAGCGCTTGCTGTGGCGAGAACCGCAGCAAGAGCCAAAGTGAAAATCTTCTTCATTATTTTGTTATAATGTAAAGTATTGTTCGGTCTGTCTTGTCAGCTTACTTAACGCTGACAAGCTCGATGGTGAAGATCAGAGCTGAGTAAGGCTTAACCTCGCCCTGCTCACGATCGCCGTAAGCGAGATCGTAAGGTACGTAGATCTCCCATACAGAGCCGGCAGGCATGTGAACGAGAGCCTCTGTCCAACCCTTGATCACCTGGTTGGCGCGGAGCTGGATGGGGTTGCCACCGTTGTTCTTCTTTGTGCTGTCAAATACCTTGCCGTTGATGAAGCGACCCTCGTACTTAACCTCCACTACAGAAGTGTCCTTAGGCATAGCACCGTTACCCACCTTGATTACCTTATACTGGAGACCTGAAGGCAGAGTCTTTACGCCCGGCTTCTTGGCATTGGCAGCAAGCCAGTCCTGGCACTGCTTCTTGTAAGCGCCGTAGGTCTTCTCCATGTTCTTTGACTTGATGGCCATCATCTTGGCCTGAGCCACAGCCTGAGCCTGCTCCATTGTCATGGCGCCCTTCTTGCCCTTAACGCCGGCTACGAAGCCAGCCATGAAGTTCTTCAGAGAGATGGTCTTTGTAGAGTCGTCGCCGAAGAGCTCGTGATTGATGCCCTTAACCATGCGGTTAGAGATCTGCTGACCAATCTGGATGCCCATGTAGTAGGCAGCCTTCTTCTTGTTGTCGCCAGCGTTGGCACCCTCGTTAAGACCCTTGATGAAGGCGTCCATATAGGTGGTGTCGATGTCCATCTGTGTGAGATACATCTTCAGACCCTGTGTCTGTGCCATACCGATGGCATAGCTGAATGAGTCGACGTCGTTCTTCAGATTTGCATTGTTTGAAGATGATTTGCCGCAAGAAGCTACGAAGCTTGCAACGGCGATAGCCAGTAAGGCTACGAAAGTTAATTTTTTCATTATCGTTGTTTTTGTTGTTTGCTGATGTTGTTTTTGGATTAGAGCACCTTGATAAGCTCTACGTCGAATACGAGTGCTGCGAAAGGAGGAATGGCCTGACCTGCGCCGCGCTCACCGTAAGCAAGCTGGTAGGGGATGAAGAAGCGATACTTGGCACCCTCGCTCATGAGCTGAACGCCTTCTGTCCAACCTGCGATAACGCCGTTGAGGGGGAATGTGGCGCTCTCACCGCGCTTGTAGCTGCTGTCGAATACGGTGCCGTCGATGAGACGACCCTCGTAGTGGCACTCCACTGTGTCCTCGGCTGTCGGCTTCTTGCCGCTGCCCTCATTGAGCACCTGATAGAGCAGACCTGAAGGCAGAGCCACTACACCTTCCTCCATAGCCTTGTTGGCGAGCCATGCTTCGCCCTTCTCCTTGTTGTCCTTGTATTTCTCTGCGGCAGCAGCGCGCTGCTTAGCCTCCTGCTCCTCGAAGAATGTGGTGACGAGCTTCTGCGCCTTCTGGTCAGACACCTGCGGTTCCTTACCGGTAAGGATGTCCTTTATTGCCTGTGAGAAATCGTCGATGTTGAGGTCTTCGGCTCCCATCTGTGCGAGCTGGCGGCCGATGCCAAGACCAAGGGCGTAACTAAGTTTGTTCATAATTCTTTTTGTGTATTGTTTTAATTATATATATGTGTCTTTTTTCAAATGTGCAAATTTACGACTTTTATCTGATAGACTTTCCTACATATTATTAAAAACTATTAAATACAGTACTTTAGCAAAATCTATTCTTCGCCTGCAACCTTCTTGGGTCCTCTAACGGTTTCGCCTTTCTTCAGTCCGCTGCGAATCTCGATGTTGATGCCGTCGCTCAGACCGGTTGTTACCTTGCGGCGCTCGTATGTCTTCTCCTTGCCGCTGCCCTTGACGACGTAGACGAAGGTGTCGTTGCCGCTGAACTCGATGGCGCTCTCGGGTACGGAGAGGACGCCGCGTGCCTCGGCGAGCACTATCTCGGCGTTGGCGCTATATCCGCTGCGTATCTGCTCGCTGCTGGTGGGGAGGTTCACGGCTGCCTTTATCTCAAACTGGTTGGCGCCGTTCTGGTCGGTGGCTTTCGGCGAGATATACTCTAGACGGGCATCGAACTTGAGGTCCTGCAGGGCGCCGATGGTTATCTTCATCGTCATGCCGGTGGTGAGGCGTCCCACCTCGGTCTCGTCAATGTTGCCGCGGAATATGAGGTCGTTCATGTTGGCAACGGTGGCGATGGTGGTACCGTCGTTGAAGGTATTGGCAAGGATGACGGAGTTGCCCACCTTTACGGGGATGTCAAGGATTAGTCCGGTGACAGTGGAACGGATAAGCGTGGACGAAGCAGAGGCGTTGGTCTTCGATACGCCGTCGCGCACCACTTCCAGGTTGTCCTGCGCAGCTGCTGATTCCTCACGGGCCTGACGCAGCGCCTGAGCAATCTTGTCGTACTCGTCGGCAGACACCAGTCCCTTGTCGAAGAGAGTCTTCTCACGCTCAAAGTCGGTGCGTGCCTGACGCTCGTTGATGCCAGCCAGTCTGACGCGTGCCTGTGCAGCGCTGAGTGAGCTCATATCGGGGATGACCTTCACCTTGGCAATCACCTCTCCGGCTTCCACCTTCTGTCCTGCCTCCTTGAGAATCTCCGTGATGATGCCTGAAATCTGCGGCTTGACGTTCACCTCGTTACGCGGCTCAATCTTTCCCGTCACGACTGTGGTCTTGCGGATGTCCATTTGCTTCGGCTCGAACTCGTTGTATTCCACCGGTTTCGGCTGCGACTTGATGTAGAGGAACACGAAGGTTCCGATGAAAACGACGGCGGCGAGGGCCATCATGATGTACTTGAAGTATCGTTTCATATCGTTGTATGGTTTTTTATTCAGTGATTGTTCAGGTTATTGTCATTCGTCTCGCATTGCGTCGACGGGCTTTATCCGCATCGCTCTGAGCGCAGGGGCAAGTCCTGCAAGCACTCCGAGGACGGACAGTCCGATGACGGTTACGAGGGCTGTCCAGAAGCTTATCTGGAAGTTGGCTTTAGGTATGCCGTCCGTGGTGTTTGCCATCTCCAGTCCTTGCAGGATGAGCACCACGAACACAATGCCGCTCATTCCTGCTATGGCGGTCAGCAGGATGCTCTCCTGGATGATTTGGGTGAGGATGACGCGCGGTGTGGCTCCGATGGCGCGGCGGATGCCTATCTCGACGGTTCGCTCACGCACGGTCACCATCATGATGTTCGAGACACCGATGGCTCCGGCAAGAAGCGTTCCGATGCCGACGAGGAGGATGAGCAGATTGATGCCTTTAAAGAGATTGTCCACCATAGCGAACATCATCTCCGTATTGAATATCATTACGCCCTTCTCGTCCGTGGGGTCGACGTCGTGACCGTTGGCAATGACTGTGCGTATGTGGTCGGTGATGTCGCTCATCGTTATGCCGGGCTTGGCGGTGACGTAAAGGAGATCGACGTCTGCACCGCGGTTATACACCTGCTGCACGAGCGAGAGCGGCACGAAGATGGAGCTTTCGTCATTGCCGTTGACGTGCATTCCGCCGTCGCTGTAGTTGACGCCCACAACGCTGTAGTAGACCGAGTCGATGCGTATGACCTGTCCGCAGGGGTCGCCTCCCTTCGTGAAGAGATTCTTATATACCTGCTTGCCGATGACACAAACCTTACGTCCCTGAGCAATGTCCATTTCGTTGATGTAGCGTCCGTAGCGCAGGTTGGGCGTAACCACCTTTTGCATCTCCGGCGTGATGCCCTTCACCGTACCTGACGACTTGCGGTCCTCGTACGTGGCGTTCGATCCCCATCGTGTAATGGTGGGCGTGATGGCGTCCAGCTCCGGCACGTTGTGTCTGAGACGCTCAATGTCGGTTCGCGTCATCGTCCACACTCGTCCTTTCTGGAATCCGTGGTATGGCTTGGTGGTGGGCTGTGCCCATATCATCGCCGAGTTGCTGGCAAATCCCTGGAAGTTGTTTGACAGCAGCTGCTTCAGTCCGTCGCCACCACCGATAAGACCCACGAGCATGAAGACGCCCCAGAAGACGCCGAAGCCCGTAAGGAAGGTCCTCGACTTGTTTCGCGACAGCGTGTCGGTGATTTCCCGAAGGCGGTCAATGTCGAATTTTATCATAAATATTAAATCAAAACTCAAAATTCAAAATTCAGTTCATTCCGCTCTTAATGCCTCAATTGGCCTTGTCCGTGCAGCCTTTCTTGCCGGTACGATTCCTGCTATGGTTCCTGCTACAATCATGAGGACGGTGGCTTGTATGCAGATGCCGATGCCAACGGTGGGGTCCTCGAACACCTTCATGGCGAAGAAGCCGTTGTCCAGCTTTTCCTGTCCGATGGTGGCGTCCATGTATTCATTGGCGGCGATGCCGAGCACCATGCCGATGTATCCGAAGAACGTGGTGATGCAGATGCTCTCCACGATGATAAGACGCAGGATTGACCAAGGCTTGGCGCCGATGGCTTTGCGGATGCCGAACTCGTGCGTGCGCTCCTTGACGGTGATGAGCATGATGTTGGAGACGCCGACAATGCCGGAGATGAGCGTCAGGATGCCGATTATCCATAGCGCGGTGCGTATCATTGTCGAGCCCGTATTCATCTGCAGGTTCTGCGTGAAGCGGTTCCATATCCATATTGAGTTTTCGTCGTCTGGTGCCGCTTCGTGCAGACGGTTGAGGCGTGAGCGGTAAGCGTTCTCGAAGTCCTCATTCTCCTTCATAGAGTTTAGTCCGTGGAAGGAGAAGACGATGTTGCCTGTCTTGTCGCCCTTGGAATAGATGGTGCGGAACGTCGTGAACGGGATGAAGGCGTCATTGCCCATCGTGCTCTTGTCTGACTCGTATATGCCCACCACGCGATAGACAATGCCTGCTGCGCTGATGTATTGTCCCATAAGATTGAGCGGAGCACGCTCCAACAGTTCCTTCGCCATATCGGAGGAGATGACGATGTTCTTACGCTGGTCGCGCAGGTCGAGATCGTTGATGAAGCGTCCCACCATCATCGTGCGCTTGTTTATCACCACATCGTTGGGATAGACACCGCTGACGTTCACGCCCGTGGTGGTGGAGCCGCGATATACAAGCGTCTGCGACGGCTGGTCGAGTTCGGCACCCACATCCTCAATGTTTTCGCCGAAGCCGTTATCGGTCACCGCCATGTCCTTGTCGTTGAGTTCCACAGTCCTGCCTTTTCCCATACCGGCGTAAGCCTTTGACGTTTCGCCGCCGTAAATCACCATGGAGTTGGCGAGAAACTTCTTGGAATTGCTCGACACGGCATTGATGAGACCGTTGCCGGCGCCCAGCAATACAATGAGGATGAATATGCCCCAAGCCACGGAGAATCCGGTAAGGGCAGTTCGGAGCTTGTTATGGCGTATGGTGGTGAGTATTTCGTTGAAGGTGTCGCGCATAGTAAGTTCAGTTATTTCATTATTCCGTTAATGCCGAACGGGCTGGCGTTATGGTCGGTGTTAATGTCAATCTTTCCTATCAGTCCGTCCTTTATATGCACAATCTTGTTGGTCTGGTTGGCAACGCCACTCTCGTGTGTGACGACGATGGTGGTGACGCCCTCCTCCTTGTTAAGCTTTGCAAGGAGCTGCATCACCTCCACGCTCGTCTTCGAGTCGAGCGCACCGGTTGGCTCGTCGGCGAGGATTATCTCGGGCTTCGTAATCAGCGCCCTTGCTATAGCCACACGCTGCTTCTGTCCGCCCGACATCTCGTTGGGATAATGGTCAGCCCACTGCGTCAGACCGAGGCGTTCGAGGTATTCCATGGCAAGACGATGGCGTGTGCGGCGCGACACACCCTGATAGTAGAGCGGCAGTTCCACGTTCTCCACGGCGGTCTTGAAGGATATGAGATTGAACGACTGGAAGATGAAGCCTATCATGCGGTTGCGGTATTCGGCAGCACGCGTCTCGGAGAGGTCCTTGATGAGCGTATCGGCGAGCCAGTATTCGCCCGAATCATAGTTGTCGAGGATGCCGAGGATGTTGAGCAGGGTGGACTTGCCTGAGCCTGACGCACCCATGATGGACACAAACTCGCCCTTGTCGATGTCGAGGTTAATGCCCTTGAGCACATGCAGGGGCTGAGCGCCCTGGTATGTCTTGTTGATGTCTTTAAGTTTTATCATACTGTGTCAGTATTATGTAAGCGGGGTTTCAGGGTATAGGATAAGCTGGTGTCTTATTTCCATCTCCATGTCTTCACCACCTTGCGTCCCAGTCGGGTGATGGCAACGGTGATGCGCTGCGGCGAGAGATGCTTGCCACCGATGATGAGCAGCACGGCTGTAAGGATGAGGACGATGCCGGCAGCAAGTCGCGGAGTGAATGCCTCGCCGAAGCAGACGACGCCGATGGCTACGGCAGTAATAGGCTCGATGGCACCGAGGATGGCTGTGGGGGTGGAGCCGATGTCGTGCACAGCCACCACCATGAGCACGAGGGACAGCACAGTGGGCATGAGAGCCAGCTGCGTGGCGTAAATCCACTGGCGTGGAGTGACGAGCATCTGCAGCGTGCCGCCCGTGGCAAAGGTTACGCCAAGGATGGGGATGAGTCCGAAGAGCAGTACGTAGAACGTAAGCTTGACTGAGGAGAGGCGCAGATTCGACTTGTTGACAACGACGATGTAAATGGCGTAGCTCAGCGATGACAGCATCACAAGTGTGACGCCGAGGACGGAGAGCGACGAACCGTCGCCGGATTTGTTAAGCAGCGAAATGCCTGCAAGTGAGAGAAGTATGGAGATGACGGTGGCGGCGGTGACCTTCTCGCGGAAGAAGGCTGCCATGATTACTGCCACCATTACTGGATAGACGAAAAGAAGGGTGGATGCTATACCTACATCCATGTGATTGAAACTGATATAGAGGGTGGCGGACGACGTTCCCATGAGGATTCCGAGCGGGATGAGTGTGAGAAGCTCACGACGTGTGAGCGCGAAGGAGCGGCGCTGTACTAACATCATTACAGCGAGCATAACGGCAGCAATGCCGAAACGGAAGAACAATGTGGTGTATGCGGTTATGCCGTCATGGTAAAGGTTCATGGCTCCAAGAGGGTTGGTGCCATAGAATACGGCAGCAGCGACGCCGCATATAGTGCCACGTAATGTCGAATTCATTTGTTGTTTGAGTTAAAAAAAAGACGAGAAGACTGACTATTACCTATATATAAATGTAAGTAAGAACCAATCTCCTCGTCCGCATCTATCAATTATTCATTTCTTGAGTATTCAGATTACATTCTCTCAGGCACCTCAATGCCGAGCAATGCCATGCCGTTGCGCAGGGTCTTTGCCACGTTAGCGGCGAGCACAAGGCGTACGAGCTTCTCCTCCTTGGTGCCGGCACCGAGAATAGAGTAGTCATGATAGAACTGATTGAAAGCCTTTGTAAGCTCATAGCAGTAGTTTGCAATGCCGCTGGGCGAATAGTCCTTGCCAGCCTGCTCCACTGCAGCTCCGAACTCGCCGATCTTCTGAATCAGCTCAATCTCCTTCTCATTGAGCGGCATGTTAGCCTCGAGAGAAGCGGGGATGGCGATGCCTTCTGCCTCTGCCTTGCGGAGAATGGAACGGATACGTGCGTATGTGTACTGGATGAAAGGTCCGGTATTGCCGTTGAAGTCGATTGACTCCTCAGGATTGAAGAGCATGTTCTTGCGGGCGTCTACCTTCAGAATGAAGTACTTGAGTGCACCGAGACCCACTACGCGGGCAATCTCGCGACGCTCTTCCTCGCTCATATCCTTGAACTTGCCAAGCTCCTCGCTGGTCTTGAGAGCGTCGTCCACCATTGCTTCGATCAGCTCATCGGCGTCAACGACAGTTCCCTCGCGGCTCTTCATCTTGCCGTTAGGCAGCTCCACCATTCCGTAAGAGAAGTGAACAAGCTCCTTGCCCCACTTAAATCCGAGACGGTCGAGGAGGATGGAGAGCACCTGGAAGTGATAGTTCTGCTCGTTGCCAACGACGTAAATCATCTTGTCGATGGGATAGTCAGCGAAGCGCATCTCTGCAGTACCGATATCCTGTGTCATGTAAACGCTGGTGCCGTCGGCGCGGAGGAGCAGCTTCTGGTCGAGTCCTTCGTCGGTAAGGTCAGCCCATACCGAGTTGTCCGGCTTGCGGAAGAAGAGTCCCTTGGCGAGTCCTTCCTCCACCTTCTTCTTTCCTACGAGGTAAGTGTTCGACTCATAGTAGATCTTGTCGAAGCCAACGCCGAGAGCCTTGTATGTCTCGTCGAAGCCTGCGTACACCCAGTCGTTCATCTTCTTCCAGAGAGCGCGAACCTCAGGATCGTTGTTCTCCCACTTAACGAGCATTTCGTGAGCCTCCTTGATGAGCGGAGCCTCAGCCTTTGCCTTCTCTGTGGCAGCCTCTTCGTCCATGCCCTCAGCCACATACTTGGCCTTAAGCTCTGCCACTTCCTCACGATAGTGCTTGTCGAAAGCCACATAGTAGTCGCCGATAAGGTGGTCGCCCTTCTTGCCTA
>OCMD01000051.1_pt1 | contig 29251 bp, 20 predicted proteins | sample 1496061 | NCBI WGS metagenome assembly OCMD01 (sample SAMN01760939, study PRJEB22395) | human gut metagenome | reverse complement strand
CTTGTTCTCATAAGACCATATAGGACATAAAGGAATTGCCGAAGGCTCGAAAAGCATAAGCGGATTGTGGATAAAGGTTTTTGTCAAAGCCCTGCCTACCGCAGCTGACTCACCGATAAACTGCAATTTATGCATTTGTCCGCTAACTTCTATTAACTTCGGGCGATGCCCAAACTTCTAATAACTTCCTTTTTGATACCCTCCCCTCCCTTCAGCTGGGCCGTCTTATTGGTTTCTATAGCCCTATAACATTATTTATAAGGCTTTTCCTTCGCCAAGTCGAAAATTCTCAGTACCTTTGCACCCGAAAATTTAGACAGTATACATAATGTGGAAGAATTTGGCTGCTTGCAACCACACAAAAAAATGCTAAAACTGCAAATTCTAATTCAGCAACGCGTCATTCGCGATAACCTTGCGGCGTGTGGCTCACCCCACCAAAGGATAACAATTAGATAGCGGTAATTGGTGTTTTTCCACTATTTTTTTAACTTTTAAAAATTGGAAAAAATGAATTATCTTTTTTCATCTGAATCAGTTTCTGAAGGCCATCCCGATAAGGTGGCTGACCAAATCTCCGACGCTCTTGTCGATCAGTTCCTCGCTTACGACGAAAAGGCACATTGCGCCATCGAGTCGTTCGTAACTACCGGTCAGGTGGTTGTCATGGGAGAGGTGCGCAGCAACGTCTACATCGACCTGCAGACCATCGCCCGTAAGACCATCAACAATATCGGCTACACAAAGTCAGAGTATCAGTTTGACGGCAACTCATGCGGTGTCCTTACTGCCATTCACGAGCAGTCGGAGGATATCGACCGCGGCGTTACTCAGGAGAAGGAGGAAGACCAGGGAGCCGGCGACCAGGGTATGATGTTCGGTTACGCCACCAACGAGACCGAGAACTACATGCCCGTAACACTCGACCTCGCCCAGCTCATCATGCGCACACTCGCTGACATCCGCAAGGAAGGCAAGGAGATGACCTATCTCCGTCCCGACTCGAAGAGCCAGGTGACAGTGGAATATTCTGAGGAAGGCATCCCGCAGCGCATCGACACCATCGTAGTGTCTACACAGCACGACGAGTTTGACGACGATGACGCCCGAATGCTCCAGAAAATCAAGGACGACGTCATCAACATCCTCATGCCACGCGTCAAGGCACAGATACACAGCGACAAGGTGCTCGCACTCTTCGGCGACGACATCAAGTACTTCGTCAATCCTACAGGCAAGTTCGTAATCGGTGGTCCTCACGGCGACACCGGTCTGACCGGACGCAAGATCATCGTCGATACATACGGCGGTAAGGGAGCACACGGAGGTGGAGCGTTCTCAGGCAAGGATCCTTCCAAGGTGGACCGCTCGGCAGCTTACGCAGCCCGCTACATCGCCAAGAACATGGTGGCAGCAGGTGTGGCAGACGAGATGCTCGTCCAGATAAGCTACGCCATCGGTGTGGCAAAGCCTGTTAACATCTACGTAAATACATACGGACGCTCACGCGTTGGCGTCAGCGACGCAGAGATAGCACAGAAGATTTCAGAGCTCTTCGATCTCCGTCCGAAGGCAATCGAGCAGACGCTGAAGCTCCGTCAGCCTATGTATCTTGAGACAGCCGCATACGGTCACATGGGACGCAAGAACGAGGTGGTGAAGAAGACATTCACATCACGTTACCACGAGACAAAGACCATGGAGGTGGAACTCTTCACATGGGAGAAACTCGACCGCGTGGACGATATCAAGAAGAAATTCGGTATCAACAACTAAGAATTAAATAAACAAAAAGATGAATATTCTCGCTTCCGACTCTATACATACCGAGGAGATAATCCTCGGTGAGGACGGCATGCCCATATCGGCAATGCAGCGGCGCGAGGGACAGCAGCACCGTCAGCCCACGCCGGCTGAGGTGCTAAGATGGCTGCCCAAAGACGCCACGCCAGAACAGCAGGACTCTGCAATACAGGCTAATATCAAGCCGTCGGAGATAACGTGGAGCGAGCAACCCGACACGCTGCACCTGCCGGGACAACCGAAGGGACGCTCCTGGCGCGACGTGAACATGCCGAAGTATTACCGTGAGTCGTACTTCACCGGCAAGCCGTTCTTCAATCCGGACCTCTTCGGAGGACGACTCGGCGTGGCTGGCGACCCCGTGTCCTACAGCATAGCGCGTGACAACATCATCACCGCCCTGCTGCTCGGATGCTTCATCCTTGCCATGCTTGCCTTCGCCAAGACCAAGCGCTTCATCGTAAGGCAGGCGAAGAACTTCTTCCGACCGCCCGTAAGCCAGAACATGACAGCCGTGACGGAGACCTCCAGCGAGTTCCGCTTCCAGTTCTTCCTCGTGCTGCAGAGTTGTCTGCTCTTCTCCCTCGTCTATTTCTTCTATGTGCAGACGTTAGGAGCAAGGACGTTCCTTATCGACCAGATACAGGTGATAGGCGTGTATGTGGCGGTGATGCTGGCATACATACTCGTTAAGGGAGCCGCATTCTCCCTGACGGGATGGGTGTTCTTCGACCGACGGCGCAGCGAGGAATGGCTCAAGTCGTTCCTCTTCCTCCTTGCCATGGAGGGAGTGTGCATATTCCCGGTGGTAATGCTTCAGGCTTACTTCGAGATGCCCGTGCAGACCACGCTTATTTGCACAATGGCGGTGTTAGTGGTGTTCAAATTACTGGCATTATACAAGTCATATCTCATCTTTTTCAGGCACAGCGGCAATTCTTTGCAGATTTTTTTGTACTTTTGCACGCTTGAAGCAATGCCTCTCGTGGCACTCATGGGAGTGCTCGACATTTTGACAGGATTCCTGAAGGTCAGCGCCTAAGGAACCCTGCGTATTGTCGCATATAAATGTATAGAAACAACAGGACGTTCAAATATATATAGAATAAGCTATTCAAAACAATAAAATGATAAAGAAGATTCTGATATCCCAGCCAGAACCGTCAAGCGAGAAATCGCCGTATTACGACATCGCAAAAGACTTCGGAGTCGAGCTGGTATTCCGCCCCTTCATCAAGGTGGAAGGTCTCAGCGCCAAAGAATTCCGTCAGCAGAAGATCGGACTGCTCGACTACACAGCAGTAGTGTTCACATCACGCCATGCCATCGACAACTACTTCAAGTTGGCAAAGGAGATGCGTATCACCATTCCTGAGGACATGAAGTATTTCTGCGTTACTGAGACCATCGCTCTCTACATCCAGAAGTACGTACAGTACAGAAAGCGCAAGGTGTTCTTCGGCAACACGGGAAAGATTGACTCGCTCATCCCCACTATGGTGAAGCACAAGACAGAGAAGTTCCTCGTGCCCCTGAGCTCAGTGCACAACGACGACGTGCAGAAGCTGCTCGACGCCAAGAAGCTCCACCACAAGGAATGCGTGATGTACCGCACCGTCAGCAACGACTTCACTGAAGAAGAGGCAAAGAACTTCGACTGCGACATACTCGTGTTCTTCAGCCCCACCGGCATCAAGGCGTTCACAAAGAACTTCCCCGACTTCAAGCAGGGCGACGTGCGCATTGCGACATTCGGCCCCACCACAGCTAAGGCAGTGACCGACGAAGGATTCAGACTCGATCTTGAGGCGCCCACCAAGGAGCATCCTTCAATGACGAGCGCTCTCAGAGGATATCTTGAGAATATTAAGTAAGTATAATACTTATATATAACAAGCCTACCGATAAGAAAATGAACAAACCATTCTCCCTTTCACAGGACGAACGCATCAAGAGCAAGAAGCAGATTGACCGCCTCTTCAAGGGTGGCGGAGCTAAAGCCATGTCTGCATATCCGCTCCGCGTGGTCTACTTGGCTGAGCCGATGGGGGAGGATGAGAGCACGGTGGCGCAGATGATGATAAGCGTGCCGAAGCGATACTTCAAGCGCGCCGTAAAGCGTAACCACGTCAAGCGTCAGGTAAGAGAGGCGTATCGCCTTAACAAACATATCCTCCTCGAAGCGCTTGCAGAAAACAGCGCAACGGACAGCCGTCGCAAGATGTCGCTCTGCTTTATATGGACATCAGATCAGCTTATCTCAACTGATACAGTGGCTGAGAAGGTGCGAAATCTTCTCACACGTATAGCGGAACGCATTGCAGGCAACAACAAGAACACCTCAGCAGAATGAAGAAAGTCTCGCGATTCCTCGCATGGATTGTGATACAACCCATACGCTTCTACCAACTGTTCATAACACCCTACACGCCGCCCTCATGCCGCTTCACACCGACATGCTCCGAATATGCAAGGCAAGCCCTCGCAAAGCACGGATTCTTCAAGGGAATGGCGTTGGCAATATGGCGCATCCTGAGATGCAACCCATGGGGAGGCTCCGGCTACGACCCGGTGCCGTAGCTCTCGGGCGACGCCCGAGAGAATTAGGAGTTAGGAATTAGGAGTTACCTCTCAGTCTTGATTCTCCAATTGCTCAGAAAGGCCCAAAGAGGCCCAGAAAGGCTTAAGCTTAAACTTAAATAAAACACAATGGCAAAAAACTTTGTTGAAGAACTGCGCTGGCGCGGCATGCTCGCGCAGATTATGCCCGGTACTGAGGAGTACCTCAATACCCACATGGTGTCTGCGTATTTGGGCACCGACCCCACTGCCGATTCTCTGCATATCGGCCATCTTTGTGGTATCATGATGCTGCGTCACCTGCAGCGCTGCGGACACAAGCCCTATCTTCTCGTAGGCGGTGCCACAGGTATGATCGGTGACCCGTCAGGAAAGAGCCAGGAGCGTAATCTCCTCGACTCAGCTACTCTCTACCACAACCAGGAGGCCATCAAGAAGCAAGTGTCTAAGTTCCTTGACTTCGACGGCGCAGAACCCAACAAGGCAGAGCTCGTCAACAACTACGACTGGATGAAGGACTTCACCTTCCTCGACTTCGCTCGCGAGGTGGGCAAGCACATCACCGTAAACTACATGATGGCTAAGGACAGCGTGCAGAAGCGTCTCAACGGCGAGGCACGTGACGGACTCTCATTCACCGAGTTCACCTACCAGTTGCTCCAGGGTTACGACTTCCTTTATCTCTATCAGCATCACGGCGTACGCCTGCAGCTCGGCGGTAACGACCAGTGGGGCAACATGACCACCGGTACTGAGCTTATCCGCCGCACACTCGGCAACGAGACAGAGGCTTACTGCCTTACCTGCCCGCTCATCACAAAGTCAGACGGCAAGAAGTTCGGCAAGACAGAGAGCGGCAACGTATGGCTCGACCCGCAGCGCACCACTCCTTATGCTTTCTATCAGTTCTGGCTGAACGTCAGCGACGCAGAGGCAGAGAAGTACATCAAGATATTCACCGACCTCGACAAAGAGACCATCGACGCTCTCATCGCTGAGCACACAGAGGATCCGGGTCGTCGTATTCTTCAGAAGCGACTCGCTGAGGAGGTTACCACAATGGTACACTCAGCTGACGACCTCGCTCTTGCGCAGGAGGCATCAAGCATCCTCTTCGGTAAGGGAACAAAGGAGACCCTTCAGAAGTTCGATGAGGCAACATTGCTTTCCATCTTCGAGGGCGTTCCCCACTTCACACTTGCAAAGGACCAGCTCGGTCAGCCCGCTGTTGACCTCTTCACACGTGACGACGTGAAGATTTTCGCTTCTAAGGGCGAAATGCGTAAGCTCGTTCAGGGTGGTGGCGTATCGCTCAACAAGGAGAAGCTCGCTGCTTTCGACCGTCCCGTTGGCGAGGAAGATCTCATTGACGGCAAGTACCTTCTCGTACAGCGCGGTAAGAAGAACTATTATCTCATCACTGTAAAGTAATATTAGTTACAGCGAAATAATACGCAAAAATTTGGCTGCAAAGCAAAAAATCATTACCTTTGCAGCCACAATTGTCCTATGGTGTAATGGTAGCACAACAGGTTTTGGTTCTGTTTGTGGTGGTTCGAATCCGCCTAGGACAACAAAAAAGGAGACATTCCCTCGGGAACGTCTCCTTTTTTGCTTTCAGGCTATACGCCTTTATAAGGTTGCGCCTTAGTTGAGAGCGTCTGCCAAAGCTGCACCAGCCTTGAACTTAGCCACCTTCTTAGCTGCGATAGTGATCTTCTCCTTAGTGTGGAGGTTGATACCCTCGCGGGCGGGACGCTCGTTTACGCTGAATGTGCCGAAGCCGATGAGCTGTACGCTATCGCCATCTACAAGTGCGTTCTTGATAGCATCGAGAGTTGCCTCCAAAGCCTTCTTAGCCTTTGCCTTGTCCAACTCAGCACCTGCTGCTATCTTCTCGATAAGTTCTGTCTTGTTCATAATTCGAATTATTTAAAATTGTTTGTTTGTTTTTATACCAAAATGGCGTAACTTTCAGTATTCCAACGACAAATTTAGGCTATTCCTTTCACAATCCAAACAAAAAAGCGGAAAAAGTGCATAAATAGCTCAAAAAAAAGTAGCTGATTGGTCTTTTTAACCCATATTACGGGGATTTTTATTAATTTTGTCCATCCGTAAAGCATCCCCCACCCCACATTTACGTACGATATAACAACCACAATGTAAGATATGAACAACATTCCAACAATCACACGAAACCTACTCGTAATAAATGTCGTTGTCTTCCTTGCCACCTACGTATTCCGCGGTCTTGGCATCGACCTTAACGACCTCCTCGGCCTGCACTTCATGCTCGCCCCCGACTTCCACTTTTACCAGCTCTTCACCTACATGTTCGCTCATGGAGGATGGAGCCACATATTCTTCAATATGTTCGCCTTGTGGATGTTCGGTTGCATCGTGGAGCGCACATGGGGACCGCGTAAGTTCCTCTTCTATTACATAGCCTGCGGCGTCGGAGCCGGACTCTTTCAGGAGCTGGCGCAGTTCGCCCAGTTCTACATGCTTGCCGCCGACCAGTTGCCTGACTTCCGTTTCTCTCAGGTGTATGAGGTGGCAGCAGCCAATGCGCGTTATCTGAACATGTGGACCACCGTGGGCGCTTCTGGTGCCATCTATGGCATCCTTCTCGCTTTCGGAATGCTCTATCCCGAGGAGCGCCTCTTCATCTTTCCGCTGCCCGTGCCCATCAAGGCCAAGTGGTTTGTCATAGGCTATGCAGCCGTTGAGATGTTCATGGCATTGTCAACACCGGGCGACGGCGTGGCACACCTCGCACACCTCGGTGGTATGGTCATAGGCTTCTTCCTCATCCGTTACTGGCGTCGTCATCCCGGCGTTGGATATAACAGTCGTGGAGGACAGAGCTTCTTCGATTCGCTCCGCTCTTCATGGGAACGCCGCAGAAACGGTTCTGCCCGCAGAAATGGTGGTGGCCAGTCTTACGGCGGTCAGTCTTACGGTGGCTCAGCACATCGCGAGACCGACTGGGAGTATAACCAGCGCCGTCAGCGCGAGCAGGCCGAGATAGATGCCATCCTCGACAAGATACGTCGTTCGGGCTACGACAGCCTCACACGTGAGGAAAAGCAGAAACTCTTCGACTTCAGCAAGCGCCAATGAAAAACCTACAGGACTTTACAGTAAGACTGATAGCTGGAGGCAACATCGCCACCATCGCCAGCATGCTGCTTATAGGCTTCAGTGACCGCATCAATCCCGTCAGCCATCCGCTCCTTGCCAACATCGGTCTCTTTTTCCCCGTCTTCCTTGCTCTGAACGTCGGTTTCCTCTTCTTCTGGCTTATCGTGAGGAAGAGAATGGCAGTCATTCCCGTCGTCGGACTCATCTTGGGCTTCGTGCCGGTCCGCACCTACACGCCGCTCAACATGCTAAAGGAAGCGCCGAAAGGCAGTCTGAAGGTGATGTCGTACAATGTCTTTTATTTCCAGACATGGACATCGCCTGACGAACCGTGCCCTATACTCGACTACGTGGAGAAGCAACGCCCCGACATTCTCTGCATGCAGGAGTTCTGCTCGGACGGATGGAAGAAAGATCGAATCTTGGAACGTCTTGGCAAACTCTATCCCAACAGTCGCATTACTGACCCGAAAGGCGGCGACCCCATTGCCATTTTCTCCAGATACCCAATAGTCCGCACCGACACCATCCACTATGAGTCGCGTGCCAACAATTCGGCTGCTTACTACCTGCTCACTCCCGGTGGCGACACCACCATCGTCGTGGTGAACCATTTCGAGACCACCGGCCTCTCCAAAGACGACCGCCGTCGCTTCAAGGCTATGCTAAAGGGCGACATGAAGCGCAAGGAAGCCGAGAGAGAATCGCGAAACATCTGGCGCAAACTGGCTGAAGCATCCGCCATACGTGCCCCGCAAGCCGACTCCGTGGCTGCCTATGTGGAACGGCATGAAGGCAAGAGCATTATCCTTACGGGGGACTTCAACGACTCGCCCATATCCTACGTGCGCCATCGTCTCGCCTCTGTCCTGACCGACTGCTACGTAGCCAGCGCCAACGGTCCCGGCATATCATACCACTACAACGCCTTCTACGTGCGCATCGACAATATCATGTGCTCTTCGCACTGGAAACCATACGCCTGCCGCGTAGACAATACCGTAAAGGCGTCCGACCACTATCCGATAATATGCTCTTTGGAGCGTAAAAAGGAATGACAGAGAGTGCAAAAAGGAATGACAGTGAGCGTAAAAACCGTTAAACCATAGCGATTTAACCCGCAAACGGCAATCTAAACATTACTAAATAAAAGAAATAGAGTTATAAATTTCGCAAAACGAGAGAAAATAAGTAACTTTGCACGCTAACTGTACTTTAGGAAAAAATAAATAATAAATAAAAACTAACAAAAATGCAGAACAAAGGTATTGTAATTGTAACAGCCGTCCTTCTGACGCTTGCAAGTATCTTTTATCTCTCGTTCTCTGCCGCCACTAAGTATTATGACGGCCAGGCTGCGAAGATAAAGGACCCCATCGCACAGCAGGACTACAAGGACTCCGTGAAGTTCCTCGGGCTGTACTCCTATCAGAAATGCCTTGAGACACAGATCGGTCTCGGTCTTGACCTCAAGGGCGGTATGAACGTCATCCTCGAAGTGAGTGTTCCCGACGTAGTGGAGAACCTCGCCGACCACAAGACCGACGTAGCTTTCACAAAGTCAATGAAGGAAGCACGCGCCGAGCATGAGGTAAGCCAGAGCGACTTCATCACTCTCTTCATCAACGCATACAAGAAGAATGCACCGGGCCATCACCTCTCTGAGATTTTCGCCACACAGCAGCTCCAGGGCAAGGTGTCGCCTAACTCTTCAGACAAGGACGTGGAGAAGGTTCTCCGCGCTGAGGTGCAGGCAGCCATCGACAACTCTTTCCTCGTAGTCCGCACACGTATCGACAAGTTCGGCGTAGTACAGCCCAACATCCAGAAGCTGGAGGGTCAGCAGGGACGTATCATGGTGGAGATGCCGGGAATCAACGAGCCTGAGCGTGTGCGCAAGCTCCTCCAGGGAAGCGCCAACCTCGAGTTCTGGGAGACATACAACTCTGACGAGATTATTCCTTTCCTCCAGCAGATCGACCAGCGCGAGGCTAACGTACGCTCTGGCAAGGACGAAGCTGCAGACACCACAGCTGTAGACACAGCAGCTGCTCCCGCAGCAAAGAAGGCCACTGCCAAGTTCCAGATGAAGAAGAAGGCAGGTGCTGCCGAGAAGGAAAGCGCCAGCCAGATGGAGCAGGCTAAGAAGGAGCATCCGCTTCTCTCTATCTTCCAGCCCACAGGCAACGGTGCGCTCAGCCTCGTAGGCTACGCTTCTGCACGCGATACAGCCGCTGTTAACAAGATCATCTATTCTGCACTCGCTAAGCAGATTCTTCCTTCTGACTGCCGTCTTCTCTGGAGCGCAAAGCCTGCTGACGGCATCCAGGCTAAGAACATCTACGAGCTTCACGCCATCAAGGTGACAACCACCAACGGCCGCGCTCCCATCGAGGGCGACGTAGTGACAGACGCTAAGGACCAGTTCAACAACCTTACCGGTACACCTGAGGTTTCGATGACCATGAACTCTGACGGTGCACGCCGCTGGGCAGCCCTTACAAAGGCTAACGTAGGCAAGGCCATCGCCATCGTACTCGACGGAACCGTATATTCAGCTCCCCGCGTAAGCGGCGAGATCTCTGGCGGTCAGTCTTCAATCTCTGGTAACTTCACCATCGAGGACACCAAGGACTTGGCCAACACACTTAAGTCAGGTCGTATGCCTGCCCCCGCACACATCGTGCAGGAGGAGGTCGTAGGTCCGACACTCGGTGCACAGTCAATCCAGCAGGGCTTCATCTCGTTCATCGTTGCCTTCATCATCCTGATGATCTACATGGTAGTGATGTACGACTTCATCCCGGGTATGGTTGCTAACGGCGCACTCTTGCTCAACCTCTTCTTCACCATGGGTATCATGGCGTCCTTCCAGGCCGCCCTTACAATGCCTGGTATCGCCGGTATTGTGCTTGCCCTCGGTATGGCGGTGGACGCCAATGTGCTTATCTACGAGCGTACCAAGGAGGAACTCAAGAAGGGTCTCGGCACACGTCAGGCTCTCTCATTAGGTTACAGCAACGCCTTCTCAGCCATCTTCGACTCGAACCTCACATCTATCATCACCGGTGTGATTCTCTACGTCTTCGGTACAGGTCCTATCCGCGGCTTCGCCACGACGCTTATCATCGGTATCTGCTGCTCATTCTTCACAGCCGTATTCCTTACACGTCTCGTTTACGAGAACCGTCTGGCACACGATAAGTGGACAAAGCAGACCTTCTCTACCAAGATTTCGCGCAACTTCATGGCCAACAAGAACTATGGCTTCATGTCGTCGTCAAAGAAGTCGTTCTCAATATTCGGCGTTATCGTCCTCGTAATGATCGGCAGCTTCTTCGTTCGCGGTCTGAGCAAGGGTATCGACTTCACCGGTGGTCGCAACTACGTAGTGGTGCTTGAGAAGCAGGTAGAGCCTGAGGAAGTAAAGGCAGCCCTCACACCGCTCTTTAAGGGAGCTACAGTGAACGCCCTCGCCCTCGGTACTGACGGAAAGACCATCCGTATCTCTACCAACTACAAGATTGAGTCGAACAGCCCCGCCATCGACAACGAGGTGGAGAACATCCTCTATAAGGGTCTGCACGGCGCTAACCTCGTAACACAGAAGAGCGTTGAGGCATTCAAGAATCCTGACGTACGCGCAGGTGGTTCTATCGTATCGTCTACAAAGGTAGGTCCGGCAGTGGCAAAGGACATCACACACGGTGCCATCATCTCTGTGATCTTCGCCCTCGCAGCCATCTTCGTCTACATCCTGATACGTTTCCGCAACGTGGCATTCTCGTTCGGTTCTACTATCGCCCTTGCCATCGACGCCACCATCGTCATCGGCTTCTTCTCGCTGCTTTGGGACATCGTGCCCTTCTCGCTTGAGGTAGACCAGACATTCATCGGCGCCATCCTTACCGTTATCGGTTACTCTATCAACGATAAGGTGGTGGTATTCGACCGTATCCGTGAGAACCTCGGACTTCACAAGAAGATGGATCTTCAGGATCTCTTCAACAAGTCGCTCAACGAGACCCTCGCACGTACCATCAATACGTCGCTCTCAACACTCATCGTGCTGCTCTGTATCTTCTGCTTCGGCGGTGAGAGCACTCGCAGCTTCTCGTTCGCAATGTTGCTCGGCGTAATCTTCGGTACATTGTCTTCAATCTTCATTGCCGCTCCTCTGGCATACGTCATCCTCGGTCGCAAGATTAAGAACGAGCCGGTTGCTGAGGCAGAAGTAGTAGAGGTAAAGTAAAGACCATTCGCTAAGAATATATAATGTATAAGGCGCAGTTCCCACAAGGAGCTGCGCCTTTTTCGTTTTGGTTGATAAGTTACTCAGCGTCTTAATAATAAAAAACAAGCAAGCTTGGATGTTTTTATTATCAACAATATCGTCTATTGTATTGATTTTTCATAACTTTGCAGTCAGAAATCAATAAAAACACAATAATATAATGGAAGAGAAGAATTTTAAACGTACCACCGTGACAGCAGCTTTGCCTTATGCCAACGGTGGCGTTCACATCGGACACCTCGCCGGAGTGTATGTCCCCGCTGACATCTACGTTCGCTATCTGCGCCTAAAGAAGAAGGAAGTGATGTTCATCGGCGGCAGCGACGAGCATGGTGTGCCCGTGACAATCCGCGCCCGCAAGGAGGGCATCACCGTTCAGGAGGTGGTCGACCGCTATCACAATCTTATCAAGAAGTCGTTCGAGGAATTCGGCATTTCGTTCGACGTCTACAGCCGCACGACATCCAAGATTCACCATAAGTTTGCTTCCGATTTCTTCCGCACGCTCTACGACAAGGGCGAGCTCGTGGAGAAGACAGAGGAGCAGTTCTGCGATGAGGTTACGGGTGAGTTCCTCACCGACCGCAACATCGTAGGCACATGTCCGCGCTGCGGTGCAGAGGGCGCTTACGGCGACCAGTGCGAGAAGTGTGGCGCCACACTCTCACCTGAGGAGCTTATCAACCCCACCAACAAGAACAATCCAGGACACGGACTCATTAAGAAGGCCACGAAGAACTGGTACTTGCCGCTCAACAAGTGGCAGGACTGGCTCAAGAAGTGGATTCTCGAAGACCACAAGGAGTGGCGTCCTAACGTATACGGACAGTGCAAGTCTTGGCTCGACATGGACCTCCAGCCCCGTGCCATGACCCGCGACCTCGACTGGGGTATTCCCGTTCCCGTGGAGGGAGCAGACGGCAAGGTGCTCTACGTATGGTTTGACGCCCCTATCGGCTACATCTCAAACACCAAGGAACTGTGCGACGCGCAGCCCGAGAAGTGGGGAACGTGGCAGAAGTGGTGGCAGGATCCTTCGTCACGCCTCGTCCACTTCATCGGCAAGGACAACATCGTGTTCCACTGCATCGTGTTCCCCACCATGCTCAAGGCTCACGGCGACTATATCCTTCCCGACAACGTACCAGCCAACGAGTTCCTCAACCTCGAGAACGACAAGATTTCTACGTCACGCAACTGGGCTGTATGGCTCCATGAATATCTCGTTGACTTCCCCGGCAAGCAGGACGTGCTGCGCTACGTGCTCACAGCCAATGCTCCCGAGACAAAGGACAACAACTTCACTTGGAAGGACTTCCAGGACCGCAACAACAACGAGCTTGTAGCCGTATATGGCAACTTCGTCAACCGTGCGCTCCAGCTCACAAAGAAATACTTCAACGGCATCGTGCCCGAGTGCGGCGAGCTGCAGGACGTAGACCACGCTGCAATCGAGGAGTTTAAGGACGTTAAGCAGAAGGTGGAGGCGCTGCTCGACACCTTCAAGTTCCGCGACGCACAGAAGGAGGCTATGAACCTCGCCCGCATCGGCAACAAATACATCACCGACTGCGAGCCTTGGCACGTGGCCAAGACCGACATGGAGCGCGTGAAGACCATCCTCTACATCTCGCTCCAGCTCGTTGCCAACCTCGAGATTGCCTTTGAGCCGTTCCTCCCGTTCAGCTCTGCCAAGCTCCGTGAGATGCTTAACATCAAGGAGACAGACTGGGCACAGCTCGGTAGCACCGAACTGCTCAAGCCCGGACACCAGCTCGGCACACCGGCTCTCCTCTTCGAGAAGATTGAGGACGACGCCATCAACGCTCAGCTCCAGAAGCTTGAGGACACGAAGAAGGCCAATGAGGCCGCCTCTTACGTGGCTGCTCCAGTGAAGGAGAACGTAGACTTCGACACATTCGAGAAGCTCGACATCCGTGTGGGTCACATCAAGGACTGCCAGAAGGTGAAGAAGAGCAAGAAGCTCCTCCAGTTCACCATCGACGACGGTTCGGGCAAGGACCGCACCATCCTCAGCGGCATCGCCGCCTACTACGAGCCGGAACAGCTCATCGGCAAGGACGTGCTCTTCGTGGCCAACTTCGCGCCGCGCAAGATGATGGGCATCGAGAGCCAGGGCATGATTCTCTCAGCCGTAAACTTCGACGGCAAGCTCAACGTCACCTCCGTACTCGGTGAGGTTAAGCCGGGTAGCCAGGTAGGATAAAAGAACATAACCATATCTATATGATAAAAGCGGAGGTCTGAGAAAGACCCCCGCTTTTTTTATGCTTTATAAATTGCAGGATGGACACTACGCCGTGCCTAATTGCTAACTATGAGTGGCAAACGGCGTGATGTGTAATGTATTTTAAGAAAATTAACATTAAAAAGACATTACATAATATATTTTTATGGGTGGCAAATATTGTCATTGTACAGGAAAATGCCTAACTTTGCCGATGGAAAAAGATGAAGCGTGCTTACGGCCGATAGTGACGCCCACGAGCCCCGTCTTTTTTCAACATTAAAGGAACGACGAAAGTCGCCTGCGCAGAAACGACGGCCCTGATCAGGCAATAGTGGAGCCAGGCCAACCGAAGTTGATCTATATTCACATCTAAATTATATTTTTAAAAAAATGGCAAAGTTAGATTTGACTCAGTACGGAATTACTGGTTCTACAGTAATCGCTCACAATCCGTCTTACGAGAAGTTGTTTGAAGAGGAGACAAAGGCAGGTCTCGAAGGTTTCGAGGTAGGTCAGCAGACAGAGCTCGGTGCTGTCAACGTAAAGACAGGTATCTACACCGGTCGTTCTCCTAAGGACAAGTACATCGTAATGGACGAGAACTCTAAGGACACTGTATGGTGGACAACAGAGGAATATAAGAACGACAACCACCCGATGTCTGAAGAGGTTTGGGCAACGGTTAAGGATATCGCCAAGAAGGAGCTTTGCAACAAGAACCTCTACGTAGTAGATGGTTTCTGCGGAGCCAACAAGGATACACGTATGGCAGTTCGTTTCATCGTTGAGGTTGCATGGCAGGCTCACTTCGTAACAAACATGTTCATCCGTCCTACAGCTGAGGAGCTCGAGTCATTCGAGCCTGACTTCGTTGTTTACAACGCATCAAAGGCTAAGGTTGAGAACTATCAGGAGCTCGGCCTCCACTCAGAGACTTGCGTTGCCTTCAACGTAACATCTAAGGAGCAGGTTATCATCAACACATGGTACGGTGGTGAGATGAAGAAGGGTATGTTCTCTATGATGAACTACTTCCTCCCGCTCAAGGGCATCGCTTCTATGCACTGCTCTGCTAACTGCGACAAGAACGGCGAGAACACAGCCATCTTCTTCGGTCTCTCTGGTACAGGTAAGACCACTCTTTCTACCGACCCGAAGCGTCTCCTCATCGGTGACGACGAGCACGGATGGGACGACAACGGCATCTTCAACTTCGAGGGTGGCTGCTACGCTAAGGTTATCAATCTCGACAAGGAGTCAGAGCCCGATATCTACAACGCTATCCGTCGCAACGCTCTCCTCGAGAACGTAACAGTTGACGCTAATGGCAAGATCGACTTCGCTGACAAGAGCGTTACAGAGAACACACGTGTTTCTTACCCGATCTTCCACATCAACAACATCAAGGAGGGTTCTTCAGCACCAGCTGCTAAGCAGGTTATCTTCCTCTCAGCTGACGCATTCGGCGTACTGCCTCCCGTTTCTATCCTGACACCGGAGCAGACACAGTACTACTTCCTCTCAGGATTCACAGCTAAGCTCGCTGGTACAGAGCGCGGCATCACAGAGCCGACTCCGACATTCTCAGCTTGCTTCGGCCAGGCATTCCTCGAGCTGCACCCGACTAAGTATGCTCAGGAGCTCGTTAAGAAGATGAAGAAGAACAACGCTAAGGCTTACCTCGTTAACACTGGTTGGAACGGTACTGGCAAGCGTATCTCTATCCGCGACACACGTGGTATCATCGACGCTATCCTCAGCGGCGACATCGACAAGGCTCCTACAAAGCAGATCCCGATGTTCGACTTCAAGGTGCCGACAGAGCTTCCTGGTGTAGCTACAGAGATTCTTGATCCGCGTGACACTTACGCTGAGGCTGCTCAGTGGGAGGAGAAGGCTAAGGATCTTGCTGCTCGCTTCATCAAGAACTTCGCTAAGTACACCAACAATGAGGCTGGTAAGGCTCTCGTTGCTGCTGGTCCCCAGCTCTAAATCCCAACATTCCGTGTGCTGCGCTTAACCACAGCGTAGCCGCAGAATGACAAGACATAGGCAAAATCTTTTATGGTCCGACTCATGCATTTAACCATGCAAGAGCCGGACCGTTTTTTTTGTAATATATCTCACCGATAAACAGGAATTTATCTGTGAGAATGTCTGCCTAACATAGCAGACTAACAGATAAACTGCAGTTTACGCTATCAATTCAAAACTCCTAACTCTTCGGCGTTTCCGCCGACACAATATTTGCATTTCTAACGCTCAATACTCCTCGTTCAGCGCACTAAGAAATCACTGATGCGAAATTCTTGAGTTTTGAGCGTGCAGCGATAGCGTACTGATGCACAGATGGTTATGCAGTCAATAAGAGAAATGTGCAATGGATAGGATGGCTAAACAAGCACTATTGGGTTGCTATAGAGCCACTTTATCACTCCAATACAGCCTCAGTTGTCATGCAAAAGAGCCACTCTTGCCTTCCAACAGTGGCTGTATTGGAATGGAAAACAGGCTCTTTTCAGAAATAATAGGGTCGAAAACGAAGCAAAACCCCACAAAAACAGCCAAACAAATCTCTAAAACCGATTTTTATTTTGTAACACATTCTTACCTTTTGTGTGATATTTGCATGAGATATGAAGTACATGTTTTTTTTAGACATGAAGACATGAAGACAGGCTTTTTTATATAAAAAATCAACGATAATGCTTTGCTGTGCTAATATTTTGCACTATCTTTGCAATTGTTAGGCTGCAAAAAGCCCGAAAACCTATTGGCATTTATAGCATAATCGTATAACATAAGAAATATTTTTACATTTAATTACTTTATAACAATTTATTAACTAACTAAAAGAAAGGATTTGATTATGAAGAAAGTCTTATCTCTATTATCCTTCTTGATGCTCGCAGTTGTTGCAATGGCAGCAGACCTTACTACGGGTGTCACTTTCCAGGGCACATGGGGTGATAAGCTCGGCTCGTATGGCACGGCTGAAGGTCAGATGAAGGTGACAAAAGTAGATGGTGGATTGAAGTTCGAGGTGAAGAGCAACGCCTTCAATGACTTCGCTTTCCCCGATTACACCATCGTTTATGAATGTGAAGTGGGTGCTGACGGTTCATTCAATGCCGGCAATTTCTCACGTGGTGAAATCACCGGTGATGCTACAGTAGAAGGTACGGCTGTGTCTTCTATGTACTGGCAGCAGATTAAGGGTACTGTCACCAACGAGTCAATCGACCTTTATATGCGCTACTGTGGCGTAAATTTTGCCGAATTGTCACACGTGACATTCCAGGGCACAGCAGTTGCTGAGCCGAAACCGGAAGGTCCAACTGTAGAAAGCTCTAAGGAATTCACCGACAAGGCAGCCATGTCTTATGCCGGTAGCGATCCTACTGATATGGGCACAGCCAAGGTAACCGTTGACTATATGTCTGATGACTCATACAACATGTCTCTCGAATTCGGCGGCAACACCTATAAGGCTACTGGCGTGGAGAAGGGCACAGACAATAAGGGCCGCACCACTTACGCTGGCTCTGTAAACATCGCTGGCACAGACTATCAGATTTATGCAGTTGTCTATACTGACGAAGAGTCAACAGAGAAGATTTATCTCACAGCCACAAGCAATGTCACAACCTTCATCATCGGTTCTGATCCTGACGCTGTGGCTCCGCTCGCATTCCCGATTGAGAACTATCAGGCTGACGGCACCGGCTTCGTGGTTTCAACACCTATTAACTGGGAGACACAGAAGCTTCAGGCTGTCATTGACGCCACCAACTGCAACTCTTCAAATACTGAGGAAATCTTCGGCTTCGGTCCTGAGGCTACAGTATGGGAGAAGAACATCCATATCTATGCAGACAAGGGCTCTTACAAGGCATTCTATCAGTGCTCTAACGGCAACAACAACACAACTGTCAATATAGCTGACAAGACCAACATCACTGTTGAGGTGTCTAAGGCAGACGGTCTGACCGTTGACGGCGTAAGCGTCATCGCTGCTGACAAGCTCGAGGGTCTCTTCGATCTTACAGAGGTGAAGTTCGGTTCAGGCGAGAACAGTCAGTTCAGCAACGCGTTCTACAAGAGCGTCAAGCTTGTAGACCTCGTTCCTCCATTCGTACCAGAGACAAAGACATACAATGACGTGGCTTACTCTTCATTCAATGGCACAACCACGAACTATGAGGACAAGACCGTGGAGGTGACATCTGTTGACGAGAACACTTACAAGGTTGTATACAAGGACATCGTTGTCGGCGACAACAGAATCGGTGACTTCACAGTTTCTGACGTAACAGCCACAACTGACGAGACCACTGGCGTCGTTACCTACACAACAACAGCTACTGAGGGCACATGGAGCAACATCAATTCAGAGGTATCTATGATTCTTGGCATCTCTGAGGGTGGCGCAGCTCCGCTCACAAGCTTCACAGCAAAGGTTACTCCGGCTGCTGACGAGACTTCTGAGGCAAGCCTGGATATGACCATCGCCACAACCTTCAACAACGCTCCCGTAACTTTCGTCTTCGGCGACAAGTATGTAGATCCGAACAAGGTGGTTGAGACAAAGACTTACACTGACAACCTTACAGTCGGACACGACGCTCAGACAGGTGAGGTGACCGGTTATGCAGACAAGCAGGTGGTATTCACCAAGTATGCTAACGGCGAGTCTTCCGTTACATTCAAGGAATACCCGATTTCTGAGACAGAGACACGCGACCTTACTTTCCGTGGCGTAATCGCAGAGCTTGCTATGACAGAGGAAGGCGTGGGCACCGTAACCTACGGCGAGGACTTGGCAATGACTCCTATTGAGGATGAGACCAGCGCATTCTATGGCAAGGAGATTTCTCTCTTTATCAACATCTCATCATACTCAGCCGACAAGATGGAGTTCACATACGAGTTCGGTTCTGAAGATGGCATCTACTACGTTGGTCAGTACGGCGTAGAGATTGAGAAGCCGGACGAGATTGTAGGCACAAAGACTTACACCTCTAACCTTACTGTTGACCACGACGCAAACTTGTCTAACGAGACTGTTTATGAGAACAAGGACGTAAGATTCGACAAGTATGCTAACGGTGACGTGGCCGTAACCTTCGTGGCTTATCCTGTTTCTGAGAACGAGACATGCGACCTCACATTCCGTGGCACAATCCAGGAGGTTGATATGAGCGACTATGGCATGGGCAAGATGATTTTCGGTAACGGCTTGGTATGCAAGGTGGAGAACGAGGCAAGCTCATTCAACGGCAAGACTCTCTATCTCGATATCAACATCAAGCTCAAGGAGGACGGCTCTCCTCTCTTCAGCTACGTATTCGCTAACGACGTTGACGAAGAGGGTGAGGGTGCAGAGAGCATCTACTATTGCGGTCGCTTCAATGTAGACGACATTACTAACGGCATCAACGGCGTAGAGACCGAAATGGAGAACGGTAACGTATCTATCTACACTGTAGGTGGCGCTAAGCTCAACACTCTCCAGAAGGGCATCAACATCGTACGCCTCGCTAACGGCAAGACCATCAAGGTGGTGAAGTAAGCCAAGCGATAAACGATAAATAAAAAAATCCCGGTTCCTAATCAAGGAGCCGGGATTTTTTTTTTACATTTGCATATCCCAACGCCCCCGTTAATCGTTAAGGCATGTTAAAACATTGCCTCTTGTTGTAACAAATCATTCTTCCAAACGTCATCCTATCAGAGCACAGATGAAAAAGATAAGTTTTCGTAGCGACATCCTGCCGATGAAGGACACCCTTTTCAGACTTGCCCTCCGCATCACGCTGAGCCGTGAAGAAGCAGAGGACATCGTGCAGGATACGCTCATCAAAGTATGGAACCGGCGCGACTCGTGGGACACCATCGAGTCCGTAGAGGCGTTCAGCCTCACCATCTGCCGTAACATTGCTCTTGACCGCCTCAGGCTGCATGCCAACAACAACGCGTCACTCGACGCTGGCACAAGCGGCGAAAAGGCAGACTCCGCCTCCAATCCCTACGAGCGCACAGTGCAGCGCGAGAAAGTGGAGATTGTGCGCTCCCTCATCGACAACTTGCCCGAGAAGCAACGCTCATGCATGCAGCTGCGCGACATCGAAGGCAAGACCTACAAGGAGATTGCCGCCATCCTCTCCATAACAGAGGAGCAGGTGAAGATAAACATCTTCAGAGCGCGGCAGACAATTAAACAACAATTTCAGCAATACGACAATTATGGATTATAAATACATCAGTCAACTCCTGGACCGCTACTGGCAAGGCGAGACCACTCTCGAAGAAGAGCAGATACTCCGCTCGTTCTTCAGCCAGCTGTGCATCCCGGAAGAGCTTCAGAAGTATCGCAGCCTCTTCATCTACGAGCAGACGGAGAAGCATACCAACACGCTTGGTGACGACTTTGACGAGCGCATGATGGCGCTTATCGACGAGCCCGAGACTGTGAAGGCACGCCGAGTGACCATGAAGGAACGCTTTGCGCCATTCTTCAAGGCTGCTGCAATGGTGGCCATAATCCTGACACTCAGCCAGGCGGCACAATACTCGTTCCAGAGCACGTCCGAACAGGCACCGGCAGTATCTACCGGCACATCGCGTCCGGCAGGCTCAGTGGCGCTGAACGACTCCGCCCGCATCGACACGCTCAAGAAGAGCAGCTCGGTGGACGCCGTACAGCAGCCCCTCATCGAGAACGGTGCCGTGCTGATGAAGTAAGACAAGACAAAAATTTCTATGCTTTCTCAATAAAAATCATGTTTAGTTAAAACAACATTTGGACATGACGGCTTCTCTCCGATAGGAACCGACGTCCCGGACAAAGGATGTCGTGGAAGACGCAAGTTCATAAACCCAAACTTGAGACTGTGAAGTTTCAGGTTCTCTCAAATTTTTCATAACATACTAAGAATCGCTGGTCGTCAGAGCTAAAAGTTAGCTCGACGGCCAGTTTTTCGTTTTACGCTTATATCACACTAAACAGCAATTCGGCTTTATTCTCAAAAAGCTTTATCTCTAAAATTTTATAAAATTTCTCTATATAATAAGGTATAAGAAAAAAAAAGCTTACTTTTGCGCCGAAATTATAAAACGAAATCAACAACATGCAAGACAACTTAGTTATTGTCGAGAGCCCTGCGAAGGCAAAGACCATTGAGAAATTCCTTGGCTCCGACTATAAAGTCATGTCCTCGTATGGACATATCAGAGACCTTAAAAAGAAGGAACTGAGCATAGATAAAGATACACTCCAGCCCGCTTACGTAATACCAAAGGACAAGGAAGCGCTCGTAAAGACTTTGAGAGAAAACGCCAAGAAAGCCACTAAGGTCTGGCTCGCATCCGATGAGGACCGCGAGGGAGAGGCCATCTCATGGCACCTTTGCGAGGTGCTCGGACTGGACGAGGCATCCACCAACCGCATTGTCTTCCATGAGATCACGAAGCCTGCCATTCTCGCGGCAATAGAAAACCCGCGCCATCTGGACATGAACCTCGTGAACGCACAGCAGGCCCGCCGCGTGCTCGACCGCATCGTGGGCTTCAAGCTCTCGCCCGTACTCTGGCGAAAGGTGAAGCCGGCACTCTCGGCTGGACGCGTACAGTCGGTAGCCGTGCGCCTTATCGTAGAGCGTGAGCGCGAGATACAGCAGTTCCATACAGAGCCTTACTATCGCATTAACGCCATCTTCGCCATCACCAATGCGGACGGTTCGCAGCAGGAAGTGAAGGCAGAGCTGGACAAGCGCTTCTCCACACACGACGAAGCGATGGCTTTCCTCGACAAGTGTAAGGACGCCACGTTCCGCGTGGAGACCGTTACGAAGAAGCCGCTGAAGCGTTATCCCGCAGCGCCGTTCACCACATCCACCCTCCAGCAGGAGGCAGCCCGCAAGCTCGGATTCTCCGTTTCGCAGACCATGATGGTGGCGCAGCGCCTCTATGAGAACGGTCTTATCACATACATGCGTACTGACAGCGTAAATCTCTCGCAGCTCTGCATCGGTGCAGCCAAGGAGGAGATTGTGAAGCTCTACGGCGAAGAATACAGCTCACCGCGCAATTTCCACACCCACTCCAAGGGAGCGCAGGAGGCACACGAGGCCATCCGACCCACATACATGAGCAACACCACCGTGGAGGGAACCGCACAGGAGCGCCGCCTCTACGACCTTATATGGAAACGCACAGCTGCCAGCCAGATGGCTGAGGCTCAGATAGAGAAGACCACCATCAGCATCGTGGCTGACAAACCCGCCGACAGCACCACCGGAAGCATTGAGGAGCACTTCATTGCCAACGGTGAAGTGGTGAAGTTCGACGGTTTCCTCAAGGTTTACCGCGAGTCGTCAGACGACGAGGACGAAGCTTCTGCAGATGAGTTCTCGCACATGCTGCCCGTCATCAAGGAGGGCGACGTGCTCACACGCCGCGAGATTACGTCCACAGAGCGTTATTCACAGGGACCATCACGCTACACTGAGGCAAGCCTCGTACACAAACTCGAAGAGCTTGGCATCGGTCGTCCGTCAACATACGCCCCGACCATTTCCACCATCCAGCAGCGCGAGTACGTGGTGAAGGGCGACAAGAAAGGCGAGGAGAGAGGTTATGTCATCGACACGCTCCGCGGACTCAAGGTCACGCAGACACGCAAGGTGGAGATGGCTGGCAACGAGAAGGGCAAGCTTCTGCCCACCGACATAGGTATCGTTGTGAACGACTTCCTCATCGAGAACTTCCCCACCATCATGGACTATAACTTCACCGCCAAGGTGGAGCAGCAGTTCGACCAGATTGCCGACGGCAAGGAGGAGTGGACAGACATGATGCGCCACTTCGACCAGGAGTTTGAGCCAACAGTAGACAAGGTGATGAACGCCCGTACGGAGCACAAGGCTGGCGAACGTCAGCTCGGCACAGACCCGAAGAGCGGACATCCCGTCTTCGTAAAGATAGGCCGTTACGGACCCGTGGTGCAGATTGGTGCAGCCGATGACGAGGAGAAGCCGCGCTTCGCACAGCTTCCTTCGGACAAGAGCATGGAGACCATCACCCTGGAAGAGGCACTCGAGCTGTTCCGTTTTCCGCGCACTCTCGGCGAGTTCGAGGGCAAGACGGTCAGCGTAGGTGCAGGACGCTTCGGTCCTTACGTACAGCACGACGGCAAGTACGTGTCCATCCCGAAGACCGAAGACCCGATGGCAGTGACGCTTGAGCGAGCCATTGAGCTGATAGAGGAGAAGCGCAAGGCTGAGGCAGAGCGCCATCTGAAGACCTTCGAGGAGGACGACAAGCTGGAAGTGCTCAACGGACGCTACGGACCATACATCGCTTACGACGGCAAGAACTATCGCATTCCGCGCGAACTGCATCAGAAGGCAGCCGAACTGACATACGACGAGTGTATGGAAATCATCAAGAATCCGCCGGCTCCCAAGAAGAGAGCAGCGGCTAAGAAGAAGTAAGCATATACAATATAATGACACGCATTATCCTTATAGGTTATATGGGAGCCGGCAAGACCACCGTCGGCAAGGCGCTTGCCAAGGCTCTCGGACTTCCCTTCTACGACCTCGACTGGTATATCGAGACGCGGATGCGACGCACCGTGAAGCAGATATTCGACGAGTCGGGCGAGGAAGGCTTCAGACGCATCGAGCATAACATGCTGCATGAGGTGGCGGAATTTGAGAATGTGGTGGTGTCATGCGGCGGTGGAACGCCCTGCTTCTACGACAACATCGACTATATGAATGCCCAGGCGCAGGTGGTTTATCTGAAGGCTTCGCCCGAAGTGCTCCACGAACACCTCAAGATGGGACGCGCCGTGCGCCCCCTGCTGCTCAACAAGACGCCGGAAGAGGTGGAGAAGTTCATCGTGGAACAGCTCGCACACCGCGAACAGTTCTATCAGAAAGCGCAATACACCTTCAACGTGGACCTGCTCGACAACTTCGAGAAGATAAACGATACAGTCAAGGAACTGCGTGCGTTGTTGGATAAATAACATACAGAACTTGCAAAAGTTCAATAACATACTGAACCAAAATACAAACCGTTTAAAGAAACAACCCCTTAAAACCAAGAATAGAAAGAAATGAAGAAATGGACCATTGAAGATTCCCGCGAACTCTACAACATAAACGGATGGGGAACATCATATTTCGGTGTCAATGACCGTGGCGACATGTATGTGACGCCGTGTAAGGACAACGTCCAGATTGACCTGCGTGACGTGATGGACGAACTCCAGTTGCGCGACGTCACGCCTCCCGTACTGCTGAGATTCCCCGACATCCTCGACAACCGCATCGAGAAGACATCGTCATGCTTCAAGAAAGCGGCGGAGGAATACAACTACAAGGGGGAGAACTTCATCGTCTATCCTATTAAGGTGAACCAGATGCAGCCCGTCGTGGAGGAGATCATCTCGCACGGACGCAAGTTCAACCTCGGACTGGAGTGCGGTTCGAAGCCTGAGCTGCACGCCGTCATCGCCGTACAGTGCCAGAGCGACTCCATCATCGTCTGCAACGGATATAAGGACCAGAGCTACATCGAGCTGGCTCTGCTCGCACAGAAGATGGGAAAGCGCATCTTCCTCGTCGTGGAGAAGATGAACGAGATTGGTCTTATCGCCGCTGCTGCCAAGAAGCTTGGCGTCAAGCCCAATATCGGCATCCGCATCAAGCTCGCTTCTTCAGGATCGGGCAAGTGGCAGGAGAGCGGTGGCGACGCGTCGAAGTTCGGCCTTAGAGCGTCAGAACTGCTCCAGGCTCTGAAGACTCTCGACGATAAGGGACTGCATGACTGCATACGCCTCATCCACTTCCACATCGGTTCGCAGATTACGAAGATTCGCCGCATCCAGACAGCATTGCGCGAAGCAGCCAACTTCTACGTACAGCTGCACAAGATGGGCTATAACATCGACTTCGTTGACTGTGGCGGCGGACTGGGCGTCGACTACGACGGCACACGTTCGTCAAGCTCGGAAAGCTCCGTCAACTACTCCATCCAGGAGTATGTCAACGACTGCGTATATACTTTCGTTGAGGCTGCCGACAAGCATGAGATACCACATCCCAACCTTATCACCGAGAGCGGACGTTCGTTGTCTGCCCATCACTCTGTGCTTATCATCGACGTGCTCGAGACCACTACGCTGCCGCAGATGCGCGAGGATTTTGAACCGGCGGAGACAGACCACCAGCTGGTGAAGGACCTTTACGAGATATGGGACAATCTCAATCCCCGCACAATGCTGGAGGACTGGCACGACGCCGAGCAGATACGCGACGAAGCACTCGACCTCTTCTCACACGGCATCGTAGATCTCCGCACCCGTGCCGAGATAGAGAGCATGTACTGGAGCGTCTGCCGCGAGGTAAACAGCATGGCAAAGTCGCTGAAGCATACTCCTGAAGAGCTTCGCGGACTGGACAAGCTGCTTGCCGACAAGTATTTCTGCAACTTCTCGCTCTTCCAGTCGCTCCCGGACGCATGGGCGATAGACCAGCTGTTCCCTATCGTCCCCATCCAGCGTCTCGACGAGCGTCCCACACGCAACGCCACGCTGCAGGACATCACCTGCGATTCGGACGGCAAGATAGCCAACTTCGTCACCAACCGTCAGGCGTCGCACGTGCTTCCCGTACATCCCATCCGCAAGAACGAGGACTATTATCTCGGCGTATTCCTTGTTGGAGCCTACCAGGAAATCCTCGGCGACATGCACAATCTATTCGGCGACACCAATGCCGTGCACATCTCCGTAAAGGACAATACATACAAGATTGACCAGATTTTCGACGGCGAGACCGTTGAGGAGGTGCTCGACTACGTGCAGTATAATCCCAAGAAGCTCGTGCGCCAGCTCGAAATCTGGGTGACGAAGAGCGTCAAGGCAGGAAAGATTTCGCTCGAAGAGGGAAAGGAATTCCTCAGCAATTACCGCTCAGGACTCTACGGCTACACGTATCTGGAGTAATGATATATATATGATATTTGAGAGTTGGGAGTTGATAGTTATGTTGTTTGACATATCATAACTATCAACTCCCAACTCTTTTTTTATGCTCTACTATCATTAGGTGCTTTTCGTATGACGTTTGGCTTGTTTTGCTTGATGTTGTCTCAATCTGTAAATTATCTGTCAATCTATATAAATTTGCATGTCAATCGGTAAAATTGTACGTTTGACGCGTGGTTTTCATATATCTTGTCCTATTTTTGCAATCGTAAACACCGATTTGCGACATTTTCCGAATCGTGTTATGCAATGAATGTCAAACCTAAAACCTATGTAATTATGGGATTATTCAGTCCGAATGACGAACTCACCAACCTTAAAGAGGATGTGAGTGCTATAAAGAAGCAGGTGGCAGAACTGCTTGCGGAGGTACAGTCGCTCCGTGCTGCAGGGCATCCTGCCGACACTCAGCCTGCGACAACTGCTACGCCAGAGACCTCACCTCAAACTTCCGCTCCCGAAGAGAAGCCGGCAGATGCCGTTGCTGAAGAGAAACCAGCAGACAACGCTTCCGCTGCTGAAGAAAAGCCAGACGACACCGAAGCCGTAATGAAATCCTTGGCTGAGATGAAAGGTTCGATTGATGGTCTCGCTGAGAAGATAGACACAGCGGTCTATCAGGAGAAACTAATACGTGACCTGCACGACGAACTGCAGAAGATGCGTGCCGGACTCATCACCGACATCAAGCGCGGCTATGCCCTTAACATTATCAGCATATATGAACGCATGGCGCAAACCAGTGCCCGCTTCAATCCGTCTGATGAGGCTTTCGACGCGGAGGCGATGAAGAAGCTCGTGGATGGTGGCATGCTCTACGTGAAGGATATGCTGGAAGACGAGTATTCGCTTACGGCATTCGCTCCCGAACCGGGCTCGCCTTACAAGCCGAAGGAGCACAAAGCCATCCGTGTGATTGACACCACGGAGGATGAAAAAGCCAATACCGTGGCTGAATGCATAGCGGAAGGATTCCGCGACGACGACAGCGGACGCATTATCCGCCCCGCCCGTATCGTGGTGTATCGCCTTAAACAGTAAATCATTAAACAACAATAATCTTTTAAACCTTTACAAAACATTATTATTATGGCAGAAGATAAATCACGTGCCGTTTATGGCATCGACCTCGGAACAACATATAGCTGTATAGCACAGGTGGACAAATTTGACCAGGCAGTTGTGCTTACCAACTTTGACGGCGGAACCACCACTCCCTCTGTGGTATACTTTGAGAATAAGGAAAAGGCCATAGTCGGCAATGAGGCAAAGGGAATGCTCTCTACCGAGCCGCAGAACTGCGTGAGCTTCGTGAAACGCTCGATGGGTGTGGACGCTGATTTCGACAAGTCGTCCAACAAGTTTCCGTACCACATGGACCCGGCAGAGATTTCGGCTCTTATCCTTAAGAAGCTTGTGAAGGACGCCAATGACCTTGGCGACAATCCCGAACCCATCACTGACGTAGTGATAACATGTCCCGCTTATTTCGGAACAAAGGAGCGTATGCAGACCAAGCAGGCAGGCGAGATAGCCGGACTCAATGTCCTCGGCATCATCAATGAGCCTACTGCTGCAGCCATCTCTTACGGCATGAAGACCACAGAGCGCAAGACAGTCCTCGTATATGACCTCGGTGGCGGCACATTCGACGTTACCATCATCAATGTGAACGGCGGTGCCATCAAGGTTATAGCCACGGGCGGCGACCATCATCTCGGCGGTGTTGACTGGGATACGGAGCTTGCCAACTACATGCTCGCACAGTTTAATGAGCAGACCGGCGGCTCATATACTATGGACGACGAAGAACTCAAGTATACGCTTCTCCTTGAGGCAGAGGTTAAGAAGAAGCAGCTTTCAGCCAAGACATCAGTAAAGTGCAACATACAGTATGACGGACAGTCGGCTCGCTTCGAGATCACACGTGAGTTGTTTGACGCACTTACCTCTCCATTCCTTGAGCAGACCATTGACGCTACGCGTAAGGTGATAGACGAAGCAAGGGCGAAGGGATATCAGAGCGAACTGGAGTTCCTCCTTGTTGGTGGTTCGAGCCGCATGCCGCAGGTGAAGCAGCGCATTGACGCTGAGTTCGGATGCGACGCCAAGCTTACTGACCCAGACCAGTGTGTGGCAAAGGGTGCTGCCATCTATGCACTAAACAAGGCATACAGAGATGCTGTGGAGGAATATATTGCAGGAGCCATTGAATGTCCTCCTGAGCGTATGAAGGGCCCGCAGACCCGCGTCGTGAATGTGACGAGTAAGACCTACGGCACTGACTATACCGGAGACGATGGCACAGCGATGGTGCGCAACCTTATCTTTGCCAACACCTCGTTGCCGACAAAGGCTACTGCATCGTTCCTTACGATGTATGACGGTCAGAAGACCATTACCAATAAGGTGTTTGAGAGCGACTTCACCAATCCCGAGACAGAGTCGGCTGTAGAGGAGCGTTTCTGCACGATGCTGGAGGACCGTTATCTGGCCATTACACGCGAATGGCCTAAGGGCACGCAGATTGACGTTGTGTTCTCAGTGGACGAAGAGGGCATTCTCAGCGTTCATGCCAACGTGGCTGATGAGGCTCTCGACTTCACACTCAAGATTGAGGGCGTTAAGTCGGCGGAGGAACTCGCTGTATCAAAGAACATGATAGGAAAGGCAACCGTCGAATAAAACAACATTATTAAAGACCGAATAAGTTTAAGTAATGGACGAACACATTTTTAAAATGCGCGTCACGAAGTGGGAGGAGGGCGCAGCTTCCCTGAAGGGAAGTTTTGACGACCTTTCTCCCCAAGAACAGAACGCGTTCGATACCTTATGTAATTTATGGCGCAACGCTGCTTTTAGTGACGACCTGAAGAATAGGGTGGAGAGACAGGTCAAACTGCTTAGCGATTCGGACAAGCTACATAACAATAACCGTGATATAGTGCTGGCAAGCAAGAACTTCAGAAGTATGTCGCGAGAGCTTTATGGTACGGATGAGGCAACGCTCCGACAGTTTGTGGCATACATGAAGAACAAGTGTGGAGGTCCGGTAAGAAATAATAACAGACCTCAGCCTACAAGCTCGCCCCGTCCAGCCACTAATAACAGACCT
>OCMD01000048.1_pt1 | contig 30323 bp, 27 predicted proteins | sample 1496061 | NCBI WGS metagenome assembly OCMD01 (sample SAMN01760939, study PRJEB22395) | human gut metagenome | reverse complement strand
TAGTACCACTTTGTACTTTAGTTGTCAACAACTTTTTTGATATTATTTTAACAATGTTATTATACATTTAATTCTGTATAAAAATGTCTGTTTTATCAGGTTTGTAGCATACACACTTCGTGCCGTCAAAATCTTCTTTATGCATATCTATACCGGCTATTCTGCTGTTGTCGTATGTTTTATAATAGTAGATTCCCTTTGCAGCGTTACAGCAGCTTGTATATATGGAAATTTCATATTCTCCGTTTTTTACCTCGCAGCAGCCTCTTGGCTGGATAATCGTGTCCATGATATGGAAGAACTGGTTTACGCATTCGTTTTCGCTCTCTCCTGCTATTGAATTCAGCTTCACAAATGCTGCTCTTGCAAATCTTGATGTGGAACTTAAATCTCCCGGCAGACCGATAGCACCCATCCCCCTGCTGTAAAGTTCAAGAGGTACTTTACCTGAAAATCTGTTATCAGGCTGTGATACTGACAAACCCATATATTGATTAAGTAAAAACATCTGGGTCTCAAACGGAGGGTTATTTGTAAGCACGCCCACAGGATTATCATATATATGAAGACCATCTTTCATAAACTCAACGGTAATATTTTCTTCTTTATCTGAAATAATCCAATGAAGTGATGATACCGGAAGTTTATCATTAAAGCTTTCTGATAACATACATATTCTGTCAAGTTTCTGTCTCGCTTCTTTTACTGAAGTGCATTGTCCAAGTATCCATGGTATAAATTCAGACTGAAGGATATTATCTCCGTCAGTATGTTTATGGGAATAGCAGGCGTTTCCCACAAAATTAAGTCCTGCCATACAAAGGCCTTTTTCATTCATGGCATCATAATATAAAGGAATATTCTCTGCCATGTGTGCCATTCCTATAATTGCGAAATGTTCCTGCATGTTGCCCGCATATCTGAAATTGAAAGGATATTTTCTGGGCATAAACACAATTTCCTCACCGTAGGATGCTTCATAATCAAAAGTACGTCCAAAATATAAATCATTCACTTTATACGAAACTGCTGTACACATTTTATTTTTCCTTAAACTAATACTATTATTTTATTTTTATTTATTATTAATATAAATGTAATTATTTATGCATTTACTTTATACGCTGAATAATCCTCCATATGACAATAAATGCAAAATATATATTGCAGCTCCAAATACCAATATCCAGAAAACAATCATAAATGCTTTCTTTTCTGTTAATCCTTTTTTGATTGAGATAACTCCAACTATACCAAGTATAATCATAAATACAGCTAAGACAATTCCTCTGATAGCATTGCTCTTATATTCCACATTAAGTGCCTTATCTGTTCCGAGGTAATATGATTTAAGTATTTCTTCCTTCTCTTTAAGCATTTTGGATTCTTTAGCCTTTAATTTGATAATTTTACCTTTGACAGTTACGCCGTCTCCTTTAGCATATCCTGTGCTAAGGAAATTTTTCTTGTAAAAGTTTTTAGATGCCCTGAACACGATAATTCCGTCAACATCATCAGATACACCATAATAATAATGAACTGTTGCTGTAGGGATGTAATTAAGAGTATATTTCATATCAAAAAATTCTCCTGCACCTTCAAGTGTTACAGTCTTGTAATCACTTTCATCACCTGTTAATGCCCTGATATTGGTCACAAGTGAAAATACAACAACAATTGCAATTAAAACAATTGCGACAATACCGCCTACGTTTTTTTTCTTCATTCCTTTTCTCTCCTTTAAATAGTTATTTTATGCTGTCACATCAGCATACTCTGCTTTCGTAACCTTTAATAAATCATCCGGATGTAATTTAATCTGTATTCCTCTCTTCCCTCCGCTCACATATATAGCGTCCTGAAGTATGGCAGATTCATCAATCCTTGTTACATAGTGTTTTTTCATGCCGACAGCCGTACAACCGCCCCTTATGTAACCGGTTACGTTAGTTACATCCTTAAGCGGAAGCATCTCAACTGACTTTTCGCCCACTGCTTTAGCTGCTTTCTTTAAATCAATTTCCTTTTCGATAGGTATTACAAAAACATAATAGTTCTTACTGTGTCCTACAGTTACAAGTGTCTTGTACACCATTTCGTGAGGAAGCCCCAAAGCGTCTGCGGTATGAACACCATCTATAAACTCATCGCATTCGTAATAACCTGTCTCAAAATTAATACCTTCCGATTCAAGTATACGCATTGCGTTGGTTTTAACTTCTTTTACTGACATTTTATTTCACTAACCTTAAAAAATATGCACTGTTTGGTTTCATTGTAAAACCATTTGCAATATCAACGGTTTCTCCTGTTATCATATTTACTGCTTTATCTGCACCGGCATTGAAATCAGCCTTAAACTCATTATCATCGATATTAATTCCTACAAGCACTGTCTCTTCTTCTGTCCATCTTCCGAAAACACACTGTCTGTTAGTAAGTAAAAGACTGTAGAAATTGCCGTAATTAAGGGCTTTACTTTCTTTTTTAACCTTGGCATAGCCTGCAATTATATCGGTAAGTGCGTTTTCTTCGTAGTTTTCAAAATACGGTCTTAACGCAGGGTCTCCCTGTGACTTATCGGCTTTGAAGCCCCATTCACTTCCGTAGTAAATGCATGGAATACCCGGCATACCAAAAATAAATGCATATGCAAGTGGAAGATTTTTCTCATTATTAATTACGCTTGCGATTCTTGACACATCATGGTTATCTACAAATGAAAGCATGTGTTTGCCCTTGTAAAGAGTCCATTCTTCCGGTCCGAACTGGCGTAAAAGCGAATGTACTATTTCAAAAAGATTCAAACTGTTAATTGCTGAATGAATACCCTTGTAGCACTCGTAATTAGTTGCCGAATGAAGCATTCCGTCATTGACAAGCCTGTTATAATCTCCGTGAACAGTCTCTCCCACAAGGAAGAAATCATTTTTAAGGCTGTCCGTAAAGCCTCTGAGCCTGTGCATGAAATCAGGGTCAAGACAATACGCAACGTCAAGTCTTATTCCATCAATTTCAAAATATTCTATCCAGTATTTTACACAGTCAAAAAGATAATTTACAACTTCATCATTTTTAAGGTTGAGTTTTACAAGGTCATAATTGCCCTCCCAGCCTTCGTACCAGAGTCCGTCATTCCATGCATCATTACCATTAAAATCAATATTAAACCAATAACGATATGGTGAATTTTCCCTGTTCTTAAGAACATCCTGAAATGCAAAATGCCCTCTGCCTACATGGTTAAATACACCGTCAAGAACTACTTTGATATCATTTTTATGTAATTCATCACATACCTTTTTGAAATCTTCGTTAGTTCCCAGTCTTACATCTATTTTCTTGTAATCTCTTGTATTGTAACCATGTGTATCGGATTCAAATACAGGTGAAAAATAGATTGCGTTAGCTCCCACTTTTCTGATATGCGGAATCCAGTCAATAAATCTTAATATTCCGTGTCTTAATTCTCCGTCATTTTCAAACGGTGCCCCGGTAAATCCTAAAGGATATACCTGATAAAATACGCTTTCGTATGCCCACATAGCTTATTCCTCTGCTGCCTTTTCAAATCTGTTGTAAAGGTCTTCTCTTTCTCTTTTTAAATTAATAGGTTTAAATGTCTTATCGTCAACAAAACAATGGGAACTTTCTCCGGTTACACGGACCTGTCCGTCATTCTTGTCAACCACTTCGTAAGCCAGTTCGATAATTATGCCATTAAATTTTTTAATCCATGTTTTAACAATAACATCATCATCAAATTTGGCAGGAGATTTGTATTTGCATGAAACAGATACAACCGGAATCTGAATTCCTTCTTCTTCCATACGACGATATGATATATCATTGTCACGCATAAATTCAATCCTGGCTTCTTCAAACCATCTTATATAATTAGAATGATGAACTACACCCATCTTGTCTGTCTCATAATATTTTACCTGTCTTTCATAGTTATACATTCTCTTTGTCTCCATTCTTTGAAAATACACATCCGCAGAAATTCTGTCTGTATAGATTATATTCCTTTGACAGCTCTATGGATTGCTTGTAGCCTTCCTTCTTTTTAAAATCCGAAGGCAGGTGTCTGACGCCGTATTCTGCTTCAAGTTTTTTACCTATTTCGTTAATCTTGTCAGCATTTTTTAAAGGGCTTATTGATAAAGTTGTAGTAAAATAATCTGCACCTGTCCTTCTGGCATATTCAGCTGCTTCTCTCATTCTCATTTCGTAACATATAAAGCACCGCTCTCCGCCCTCAGGCACATTTTCCAGTCCTTTAACAGCTTCATAAAACTCTGATGGTTCATATCTGCCCTCTAACATAGTAACAGGATACTTAAATTCCATCTCTTCGATAAGTCTTTTCTGTTCCGCAACACGCTTTTCGTATTCCTCCTTAGGAGATATATTAGGATTAAAATACAAAAGAGTGATTTTAAAATATTCCGACAGATACTTTAAAACATAGCTGCTGCAGGGTGCGCAGCAACTATGAAGCACTAAAGTCCCGGGTGTATCCATGGTTTCAAGCAGTCTGTCTAACTCCTTCTGATAATTCTGTGTTCCCATTTACCGCTCCATAATATTTGTTCATTGTTTGTTAACTATTTAATCACATTTTATCTACATTTGTATTATACACTAAAGTAGTAATGAAGTTGAAAACCTTTTCATAATTATTTTTTTCTTTTTCATAAATGCCCGGTAGTTGGTAATACTACCGGGTCCTCCTTTTATATTAACATAAATAATTTATTACCTAATTGCTTTGATGTCAATACCAAAGACCTCGTGGCACCATTTTATAAAAAGAGCTTCCGGGCACTTAACTGTCCGGAAGCTCTTAATTTATTATTTTTTATTATTCTTCTTACTCTTCTTACTGCCTGAATTAATCATATAAAGCACTGTGCCGATAAATATGCTGAAATCCGCAATATTATATGTCATGCGCTCCATTCTGTCTGATTTATCCATATTAAACTGGATGTAATCTACAACCTTTCCACGGATACATCTGTCTGCCACATTGGAAAGTGCTCCCCCGATAATCAGGGCTGCCCCAAGCTTTCTGTTGATTCTTCCTTTTTTGGAGAAAAATAACGGAAGTGAAAGTATCAGAAATATCACAAGTACAAGGGATGATATTTTCTTAACCTTTGCCGGGTCCTCGTCCAACACATTGGCCGCCATGCCTTCATTAAAGGTTCTTACTATCTTAACTTTTCCTTTAAACTTTTCAATTGGGAAACCGGCTTCCGGTATCTCCAATATCTTAGCCTTAATAATCAAATCAGCCACAAGGACAACCAGTATGACAACTATGTATACCATGCTCTACACTCCATTTAATATACTACTCTACTTTAAATACACTTACGCTGTTCTCAAGATTGTCGGCAAGTTCATTAAGCTTATTAGCCGATGATGCAAGTTCTAACATCATTGAAGTAAGTTCTTCGATTGATGCCATAGTCTCTTCAGTAGCAGCAGCATTTTCTTCAGATACTGCAGAAAGTGATTCGATAACCTCTACAATCTTATTCTTGCTAGCGTCAAGTTCATTACTTTCATCGCTGATACCATTAATCTGATCCATTGACTTCGCAACGCCATCTCTTACTGTTCCGAAGATTGACTTAGTCTCATGAATCTTCTTTTCCTGATCTGATACTGCACTCTTGACTTCTTCCATAATCTTAACTGTCTTATTGGATTCAACTGTAAGACCGTCTATTATTTGCTGAATCTTAACTGCCGACTGGTTAGACTGTTCTGCAAGTTTCTGTATCTCTGATGCAACAACTGCAAATCCTCGTCCTGCTTCACCTGCTCTTGCCGCTTCAATACTTGCATTTAGAGAGAGAAGGTTGGTCTGTGATGCTATGTTGGTAATTATCTCAACTGCCTGTCCGATTTCTTTTGCGGAAACATTGGTAGCTTCTGTCTGTGTTGCTATAAGTTCAACGGCTTTACTTGTCTTAGCTGTTGTCTCATCAAGGTCGCCCATAATATTCTGCGCATTATTCTCAGCATTACCCATATTGGCTGCTGTGGCTGATAATACATCTACTTCTTCAACAACATGTTTGATAAGTGAACCGATGTTGTCAACGTGTTCTACTGCTGACTGTGTCTCATCCGCCTGTGATGATGCACCTGCTGCAATTTCTTCGATTGCATGGCTGATACCTTCTACGGTTCTGGTTGACTGGTTAGACATTGTGTCAACATTGTCAGAGGCTTTCTTAACAACGGATACAGATTCCTTGATTTGACCGATAACCTTTGTAAATCTGTCACGCAATACCTGTGTTGTTCTTGCTATGTTACCGATTTCGTCTTTACGCTTAAGGTCTGAATCGTCAAATGTTACAGTAAGATCACCTGTGGACATTGTATCAAGTGCCTTATCTATTCTCTTCATGGTCTTAGACATCTGTCTTGCAAGAATTGTAACAATTACAAGTGATACAAGGAATACTGCACTGAGTCCGATAACCGATGTCTTGGTCTTATCTGCTATTCTCTGCGTATCGCCTGTTGTCTCGATACCTACATAGATCATTCCTACTACATCGCCATCTTCGCCGTCTGAATACAATGGAAGATAGCATACATAATAGTCGGCTCTGTTAAGCCTTTCCTCACCATAGTAAGTATTGCCTTCCATAACCGTGTTGTAAATATTTTCTTCTGCCTTATTGCCCAATGTTCTTCTGCCATTGACATCCATAATAGATGTTATTTTGATTTCATTGCCATAGTAAAGGGCTGATTCAATTCCTGTCTCTTTCTTAAGTGTATCAAGCAAGGAATTATTACCTGTAAGTCTTGTCTCTCCTTTGAAAAGGGTTCCCGAACCGTCCACCATATATTCGCCTTCATATCCGTAAACATACGCACTCTTAATTGCCGAAGCAGCTGTCTGTAAAGTGGTTGTTCTGTCCTCTTCAATAGTCTTTTCAATGAAATCCCTTGTGAAAAGAAGTGAAATGGCAAACATAAATGTAAGTGGAAGAATCGTACATATAAGGATACGGAACATAAATGATATTCCTTTTTTAGCCTCCTTGACTTTCTCTATTACTTCTTCCGCCTTTTCTTCGCCGATAAGATTATCAAGTATCTCCATCTTTTTCTTGTCCCTGCGTTCTTTTCTCTTGCGACACTTATCTTTAACCTTAGTCTTAATATCTTCACCGGCTGTGCTTTCTTCTATAACTTCTCCGGAAGTCTCTTCCGTTGCCGCCTGTTTATCAGACTTCTTACATTCCTTAGTCTTAGGCTTCTTCTCTTTCTTTGGCTTAGGTTCTTTCTTATTCTTAGCCGCTTTTTCCTTTTCTCCTTTATTATTATCTGCCTCTGTATCAGTTGTTAATTCTGAATCATTGACTGTTGATAAATCCTGTTCTGTATTATCTTCCATTACCTTATTAACTTCTTCATCAAGGTCTTCTCTGTTGTAGTTATCACTCATAATTACTTCTCCTTTGACGTTGGTAAATATGAGTATATTTTACTATACTTGTATATTATTTGCAATAAAATACCATCATTTTTACCTATTTTTCTTTTCCAAGTCGTATCCTGAACAGTTTACGTTTTAACATATTCCAGTTAAAAGGAATAATAGGATATATATAACTTTTTTCTGATATTGTTCTGTTAAACACAAGGCACAAAATAAAAATCAGAATGCCTGCAGTAAATCCCCAGATATTAAAAAACCATGTCAGAACAAGTATTATTAATCTGAAAAATTTAATGGCATAACCTATTTCAAAACTTGCCTGTGTATACGTTCCTATTGACACAAATGCCATATATAACATGCTTTCCGGTTCAAACCAGCCCGAGCTTACCGCATATTCGCCTACAACTATACCTGCAATTACACTTAACGGTGTTGACAAAAGAGTCGGTGTATTCACCGCAGCAAGACGTAATCCGTCAATGGCAAATTCCAATATAAAAAGCTGCAAAAGCACAGGTACCGTTGAACTATGTTCTTCTATCAATACAAATTTCAGCCATTCCGGCACACTTCCGGGATTGTTTAATAACAGCACCCACACCGGCGTAAGAATAAGTGAAAAAACAGCTATGCAGTATCTCGACAGTTTAAGGTAGGTTCCCGTTACCGGCGGGAAATAATAATCGTCCGCTTCTTCAGCTATATCAAAAATAGATGTGGGAAGAATCATTACTGCCGGAGAATTATCAATTAAAACAACTATATTGCCGTCAAAAACCGCCGCTGCCGCCGAATCAGGTCTTTCCGTGTATTTGAATTTCGGAAAGGGATTGATATAGCTTCCCTTTAAAAGGGTTTCGGCAAGGCTTTCAATATTCATGGTAAGCGCATCAACATTAATGGTTTTAATTCGTTTTTTAATATTGTCAAGGAGTTTTTTGTCCGCCAGTCCCTCAATATAAGCAATAGCAATATCGGTTTTTGAAAGTCTTCCCGCACTTAATGCCTCTACCCTGAAATCTTTAGTCCTCACCCTGCGCCTTATAAGGCCCACATTGCCTGCAATGGATTCCACAAAACCGTCCCTTGAGCCTCGCAGCACCCTGTTTTTCCATGGCTCCGATACACTTCTTGAGGGGTACGTCCTGCAGTCAATCAGAAAAACATTATCAAACCCCTCCAAAAACATAACCACCATTCCCTGCATAAGCGGCACGATTGATTTAACAGGGCTGTATTCCACATCCACCTCGATATGCGGGATTAAATCTGCCATTTCATCAGCTGATCCAGGTATGTCATCTTCTTTCAAATCCGAGAAATACTCCAGAAGTTTTTCCATAAGCTCATCTTTAGTAAAGCTGTCTATCATAAAAAGAGTTGCTTTTTTCCCCGCTATTTTAATTTTTTTCACGATCATGTCAAAGTTTTTATCAGGCTGTACCAGCTCTCCAAAATATTTTACATTTTCTTCAAAATTGTCACTATATTTTTCCATAAAAAAGCTCCCCGGCAAATATTACTAATAGCTTGCCCGGAAGTTCCGGTAATATTCCTAATTTTCTGCACTTTTGGAAAAGATTTGTGAGGGGGCGCCGGGCCGGGAGACGAGGCGGACGGGGATGCCACACCTCTACACGCAAAAAAACCTCCGTCCACATTCCATGAACGGAGGTCTGATATAACAGGGGCAGTAGGATTCGAACCCACGACCTGCGGTTTTGGAGACCGATATTCTACCAGCTGAACTATACCCCTATACAGTGGCTGTAAAAACGCCACTTGTATTTTATATCATATATCTGGAATAATTGCAAGCATAAAATAAATTAATTTTCGTATTTTGTGTCCTGCTTTGTATTATTCTGCAACTTCTTCTGCTGATTCTTCTGAATCAGATTCAAGGCAGCCCCTGACATTATTAACGATGTCTCTCTGAACGGCTATTTCATGTTCCATTCCTCTTGATTCGTCATTGGCAACTGTAGCAGCGTCAAGGATTTTGTTGAGGAGTGACTCTATCTGCATTGCCTTTTCATTCTGCTCAACGGAATGTTTGTAAATATCAGCCATAGCGTCAACTGTTATTTTGGCAAATTCCCTTACGTGCTCGACTGTGTCTGTAATATCCTTTGAGGATTTGGTTGACTGAGCGGCAAGTCCTCCGACTTCCTTGGCAACAACTGCAAATCCACGTCCGGCTTCACCTGCTCTTGCAGCTTCAATGCTGGCGTTAAGGGAAAGGATGTTGGTTCTTCCTGCAATCTTACCGACTGCGGTGGCAAATTCCTGAATGGTATCGGAAAATTCCTCTAAGTTCTTGATATTCTCTGTTGAAGTCTTGATAAGTTCATTCAGTTCTCCAATATTATCAACGATTTCTTTAATATTGGTAATTCCTTCCTTAACAAGGTTAAGTGATGTATCCGAAGAATTAATAACATCAAATGCGTGTTTTTCAACTCTTGTCTGTGATTCATCAAGTTCGTTAATAGTCTTCTTTAAATCCATAATAATACCTCTTTCCTACAGCCCGATATTACTCAATTCGGATACTGATTTTATTCCAATTAATTTAATCCTGTCTTCTTTGCCGATTGATTTAAGACAGGCATAAGGAAGAATACATTCTTCATAGCCTAGCTTGACAGCCTCCTGAACACGCTGTTTTGCCTGACTTACGGCTCTTACTTCTCCTGTAAGGCCAACCTCTCCGAAGCAGAGTGTTTTGCTGCCTATAGGTCTGTTCTTAAATCCTGACATTATTGCAAGCACAATTCCAAGGTCTAATCCGGGTTCACTGACCTTAAGACCTCCGGCGACATTAAGATAAGCGTCACAGCCGGATAACTGCAGACCAATTTTTTTCTCAAGCACAGCCATCAGTAAATTCATCCTGTTATAATCGGCACCCGCCGCAGTTCTTCTGGGGAGTCCGAAATTAGTATGGCATACAAGTGCCTGTATTTCTACAAGAATAGGTCTTGTTCCTTCCATAAGGCATACAACCACAGAACCCGGCTCGCCCTCCGGCCTGCCGCTCAGCATAAACTCTGATGGGTTAAGTACCTCACGGAGTCCATCCTGGCACATCTCGAAAACACCAATCTCATTGGTGGCTCCAAAACGATTCTTAACAGCTCTTATGATACGGTAATTCTCACTTCGCTCACCTTCAAAATACAGAACAGTATCTACCATGTGTTCCAATACTCTCGGTCCGGCGACAACACCCTCCTTGGTAACATGTCCCACAATAAAAACTGTAATCGAAAGTCCTTTGGCAATCTGAAGGAGAACATTAGTGGATTCTCTTACCTGCCCGACACTTCCCGGTGCTGACTCACTGGTCTCACAGTACATTGTCTGGATAGAGTCTATAACTACCATATCGGGGGCAAAATTTCTGATTGCATCGCTTATCTTAGCAAGATTAGTCTCGCAGAGCAGATAAAAATTATCCGGCATAGTGCCGATTCTGTCAGCTCTCATCTTAATCTGTCGCAAAGACTCCTCGCCGGATACATATAATACCTTCCTATCGGCGGATACATTCTTACATACCTGTAAAAGAATGGTTGACTTGCCGATTCCCGGATCTCCTCCTACAAGAACCATTGAACCGGTCACGATACCGCCACCGAGAACTCGGTCAAGTTCCGCAAGTCCCGATGTAAAACGGTTCTCCGATTCAGTATCTATCTGGGACACTCTTACGGGAACAGCCTGTCCACCCTGTGTAAGAACAGAAATTCCTTTCTTAACAGAACTCTCTACAGGAGCCTCCACAAGCGTGTTCCACTGTCCGCAGCCCGGACACTGTCCCATCCATTTAGATGTCTCATAGCCGCATTCTTTACAGAAAAATGCTGTACTTCTGCTCTTAGCCATTCTTCACCTTCTGTTAGTTTCTGATAATTTTAACAGGAACGCCCTCTCTTGCGAGTTCAACGCTGATACTTAATTTACCGCTGATATTGGTCTTCATGCTTCCTATTGAAGCGCCGTCAACAAATACTTCATATTCTGTCTCCGGTTCAAGTTCAAGAGTAATCTGCGGGTCATCTGCGCCCTCAACTTTAAGTTCTACTTTGTCATCACTTATTGAAAGGTTGTGGACTGTTGTTCCCGGTACAGACTCATAAACAAACATACCGTTCTTCTCAAGCTTGGTAATTTCCTTAAAAGTCTTAACCTTGTAAATATCTCCGTTGTACTCTACATTGTCCAGCTTGGTCTTGGTATCCAGAAGATAATTTCCAAAGCTTATCGTACCGTCTCCCTCAATGTGAATTAACTCGTCTACTACAGACATATTGTGTCCTCCTGTGTGTTAAATTTAGTAACTTATTAATAAAAATATTATAATATATTTCCTGCTTTTTTTCTACACTATTTTACAGAAAAAACAAGTTTTTCGCTGTCTTCTTTTTTGTCGACATAAACAATATCCGAGCTCTTTATCCTGCCCTCCAGAATCTGTTCGGCAAGCTCATCCTCCACTTTCTGCTGAAGTGCTCTCTTTAACGGTCTGGCACCGTATTTTTCATCATATCCTGCGTCAACGATATAGGATTTTGCCGCATCGGAAAGTTCAATGGTGATATTAAGCTGCTCCTTAATACGTTTATTGATAGAGTTCATCATAATGTCCACAATACGGGCTACGTTTTCTTTGGTCAGCATGTGGAAAACAATCATTTCATCGATTCGGTTGAGAAATTCCGGTTTAAAAATTCTTTTAACCTCATCCATAACCTTATTTTTCATGTTTTTGTAATCCTGCTCAGGATCCTTTGATGTGTTAAAACCAAGATTTTTAGGTGAAACGATATTCTCGGCACCGGCATTGCTTGTCATTATGATAATAGTGTTTTTGAAATCAACTTTTCTTCCTGAGGAATCCGTTACCACGCCGTCATCCAGTATCTGAAGGAGTACGTTGAATACATCGGGATGTGCTTTTTCTATCTCGTCAAAAAGAATTACCGAATAAGGATTACGTCTTACTTTTTCGCTAAGCTGGCCGCCTTCCTCATAACCTACATATCCCGGAGGTGAGCCTATCATCTTGGATACGCTGTGTTTCTCCATGTATTCCGACATATCAACTCTTATGAGGGAATTTTCATTTCCGAACATGGCATCCGCAAGTGTTTTTGAAAGTTCGGTTTTGCCGACACCGGTAGGTCCAAGGAAAAGGAATGAGCCAATCGGTCTCTTAGGATCTTTAAGTCCAACCCTGCCTCTTCTTATTGCTCTTGCTATAGAGGTTACAGCCTCGTCCTGACCCACAACACGTTCGTGAAGGGTCTCCTCAAGCTTCATCAGGCGCTCTGATTCCCCGATTGAAAGCTTGTTGACAGGTATTTTAGTCCAGTCTGATACAACTAAAGCTATACTTTCCTCATCTACCACAAGGTTTCTGTTGTTTTTCTCGTTCTGCCATTTTGTATTGAGTTTTTCAAGTTTTTCATACTTTTTAAGCTGTTTTTTCTTGATTTCCCCGGCTTTTTCATAGGCTTCAGCCTTGATTGCTTCTTCTTTGTCAGCCTCAAGTTTTTCGATTTCGGCTTCGGTTTTGCTTATTTCTTCAGGTTTAATAAATGCCCCCAGCCTTACCTTTGAAGATGCCTCATCAATGAGGTCAATGGCTTTATCAGGTAAAAATCTGTCATTGATGTATCTTTTTGAAAGTTTTACGGCAGAATGAAGTGCTCCATCCGTTATTGTAACGCTGTGATGAGTCTCATAAGTCTCTTTTAATCCTTTGAGAATCTCGTATGCTTCATCTTCCGATGGTTCATCCACATTAACGGGCTGGAAACGTCGTTCAAGTGCAGCATCTTTTTCTATATATTTACGATATTCATCGATAGTGGTGGCTCCGATAATCTGTACCTCGCCCCTTGCAAGGGAAGGCTTAAGTATGTTGGAAGCATCAATCGCCCCTTCTGCTCCACCTGCGCCTATGATGGTATGAAGCTCATCTATAAAAAGAATGACATTGCCGGCTGCGCGCACTTCCTTTATTACCTTTTTGATTCTTTCTTCAAATTCACCACGATATTTTGAACCGGCAACCATTCCTGAAAGGTCAAGGGTAAGAAGTCTCTTGCCTCTTATGGTATCAGGAACATTGCCCTCTGCTATTTTAATTGCAATTCCTTCCACAACAGCCGTTTTTCCTACGCCCGGTTCTCCTACAAGGCATGGATTGTTTTTGGTTCTTCTGCTGCCAATCTGGATAACTCTCTGAATCTCGCTTTCACGTCCTATAACAGGGTCAAGCTTTCCTTCTTCGGCAAGTGCCGTTAAATCCCTGCTGTACTGGTCAAGCGTAGGTGTCTGGCTCTTTTTATTTTTGCGGTTAAAAGAAACCTCATCTTTATAGTTATTGCTGTCTTCGCCCATTGCGACCACGGTATCAATGTAGGCTTTCTGGATTTTGACGCCTATTGTTCCCAATAAACGTGTTGCAACGCAATCCTGCTCTTTTAGCATTCCTATAAAAATATGTTCCGTTCCGATAAGTCCGGATTTGAACCTTTTTGCTTCTTTTCTTGCATTTTCAAGAATTCTTGCAGCTCTCGGAGTATAAGAATCAGGTTCTTTCAACCCCACATTTTTTTCAGGAACAATAAGTTCCTTGATTAGCTCCACAACCTTGCTTTCTTCAACACCGTTATTCACAAGTACGGCATTGGCAATACATTCTTCCGTTCTTAAAAGTCCGATAAGAATATGTTCGGAGCCGACACTGCCATGCCCAAGCTCAAATGCTGCTTCCGTGGCATTCTGCAATGCTGTCTCGGCTTTTTTGGTAAATCCACTTTCCATATATATATTCCTCTTTCCTATCTGTGAAATAATCAGATTATTTCAGGGAGATATTTTCTTATATATTCTGCTCTTAATACGTCTGTCTCTGCTACAGACATCGCCTTGCCTGAATTCTGTCTTAAAACTGCAGGCTGTATATCCATTATAAGCTCGTTGATATTATATCTTCCGTTATGTGCAAACTGCAATACGCCCAACGATACGCCTGTCATAAGTTCCGATATGAGAACCATTGAATCTTTTAATGAAAGTTTTCTTGCATATTTTAAAACACCGTATGATTTGTAAATCTCATCATCCATCTGTATCTTGTCTTTTTTGTAAAAATGTTCTCTCTGTTCTTTTTCCTGATTGACAATCTGCAGAACAATGTCATCAAGGTCTTTTATAACTTCACGTTCATCCTGTCCAAGGGTCTTTTGTGTGGATATCTGGTATAAATTACCGTATCCATTCTGACCATCACCATAAACTGTCCTGAATTTTAGTCCGAATCTTCCAAGCTCCGCGCTGATATCGTTAAGTCTTCTGGCATCAGACAGTGAAGGCAGGTGAAGCGTGTATCCTGCTTTCATTCCGGTTCCTGTATTGGTTGGAAAAGTTGTCTTGTAGCCGTATTTTTCATCAAAAGCATAATCAAAATGTGCGTCTATATAATCGTCAATTTCATTGGCTTTCTTAAAACAGCTCTGGATATCCATTCCGTTACATAATACCTGTATCCTTACATGGTCCTCGCCGTTTAAAAGAACAGAAGTTCCTTCATCCTCCGATAAAATAACCGCACCATTATTTTTGCCTGCAAGATAAGATGTTATTACCCTCTTTTCTTTAAGGGCATTACGGCCTGATTCGCTGCACTCTTTCATGTAAAGGCATCTGAACTCTTCGGGATAATCGGTCTCAAACCTTTTTGCAACCGAATTAATCATCTTAGCAGCATCTTCTTCACTTATTTTGTCGGCAAAAAGATAATCGTTAAAATTTCTGGCAAGCCTTATTCTGCTTGAGATTACGATATCCCCGGCAGTTTCTTCATGTTCATACCATTTAAGCATTTTTACCTTCCTTTCTGCTAAGTTCAGCTATTAAATCCCTTAATCTGGCCGCTTCTTCAAAATCTTCTTCTTCAACCGCCGATTTTAATTTTTTTCGTAATATCTCTATTTCTCTATCAAGGTTGTTATCTTCTTCCCTTTCAACATATTCCAGAGGCTCCTCCTCCGGCTTGCCGTATTTCATAGGCTTCTTGCCCATATATACATTGCTACCATGAATTTTTTTCATTTTGTCGGATATAAGAAGTCCGAATATATCGTAACATACAGGGCATCCGAACCTTGAATTCTTAACAAATTCGCCGTATGTTGTCTTGCAGTTAGGGCATGTCACATTAACTGACTTGTCACTTTCGCCATTGCCTGACACAATAGCCTTACCGCCCAGTATTCCAGATATCAGTCTGGTAAAATTCTCATCGTTTTCAAAAATACTGCTGTAAAAACTTACGTCTGTATTAGCCGCACATTCACTGCAAAGATGGTGTTCGCTGCGGACACCGTTAATTACCTCCGCATAGTGAAATGTTGCCTGGTTTTTATTACATTTTTCACAAAGCATTGTTATCCCTCCTTTTTATTTTATTCCAAATTCACTTATAATATCGTCAACAAGTGCGTGTATTTCCGCTGATGTTATATCCTTACACATTGCTTTAGCAATAGATACCCTCAAATCCCTTGAAAGTGATTCCATGGCTTCTATCTTATCGGCATCAACAGCTATAACGGCACCGTATCGTCTATCCAGTTTAATATATCCTTCCTGCTTAAGAATTGTGTATGCTTTATTAACAGTGTGCATATTAATTCCTATATTCTCAGCCATCTGTCTCACTGATGGGAGTGAATCGCCTTCATGTATATCATCATTGGCAATACTCATTATAATCTGGTGGCATAACTGGATATAAATTGCCTCATCACTGTTAAAATCAATGCTAAAAATCATATTCTCAACTCCTTGGCCGTGTTATATACATACTATAACAAGTAAACGCAGCAAAAGCAATAGTTTTGCCCTGCTGCGTTTAAATTTAATACTTTTTTTATTTTTCTTCAGTTTCCTTTGATACTTCCTCTAATTCCGCTGTAGCTTCTTCCTGTGTTTTTTCATCGGTTGCGGCAAATTCTTCATTATATCCGTTATATTTCTTTTCCTTTTTGCTGATTAAAAATATAACTGCTCCGGCTATGACAATCAATAACAAAGCTCCGCCGATTATAATAATGTTTTTATTGTTAAAGGAAACTCCGTCATCGTTTTTTCCTGTTACCGGAGTTGAGGCTGTCTCTTCCGGTGTTGTTGTCTCATCTTCAATAATTTCAGGGGATGTGGTATGCAATCTTTGTATTGTACCCTCCACAGTATCGTAGGAATACCACGAATACTTTTTATTGGAATTCATTGCGTAAAAATAAATATATTCTCCGTCAACATATCCTTTTATGGCCGTATCCTTAATTTTTACATCCTTTTCTTCGCCTGCCATCGATGTATCGGCCTTGCGGCTGTCAAATACATAATATGTATTTTCGGAATTAGATATTACAATATAAGGATAAAAATTTTTGCCATCATATACATAAAAGTTTCCGTTTCCTTCAGAATCCACAAGGTACATAAGTGTAAATCCTGTTGCACTTCCGGTTGCGGTTATTACATCTTTTCCATTATATGAACCAAGCTCTACTTCAAATCCGTCAGGCACTTTGCCGGCATCAAACTCAGATGATACGTTATATTCTTTGCCATCTATAGTTACTTTGAAGCTTGCAGGCGGCTCTGTAGGCGGGTCAGTTGGTGCTTCTGTAGGTGGCTCTGTAGGCGGCTCCAGTCTGAAAATATTAAGATTATATTTCATTGCCTTGCCGTTAGGGGCATAACTTGTGATTGTAACGTAGTTATTACCAACCGCAAGATTATCTGTGTTGCCTGCTATCTCCACTCTTCCGCCATGTGAGCTTGCAGCCGCAATATTAACGGAGGTTACGGAATTATCTACATAACATTTATAATCCAATGTCCATTTTGCAAATGCAGGGCTTAAGTTAGCCCCTCCTACCTGGATTGAACTGAGTGTGGCATCATCGGAACCTACTGCCATTACCTTAACGGAAGCCGAACCGCATGCAGGACTGAAATCATTCACATCTGTATCAATAAACTGATATCCTTTTATTGTAAAATTACAGGTTCCTGTCTTGTTAGCTTTGAAAGTGATATTCCACTTATACTCGGTCTGTTCCGTAGCACCGCCTGTAACTGAAAAAGGTATTACTCCATTGAATCCTGAGCCATCCATGCCACTGACATAAGCGAAAATATTACCATCATATATAAGTTCAAAATTTGCCGATGTTATTCCCGCAGGATTATTTAATTTAACTTCCACGGTAATCGTATTACCTGCTATTACTTCTCCGGCACTTGCCTTAACAGTAATAGTGCCTTCTGATGCATAAGTCTTTTCAGGCTTTGAGAATATTGTAAAACATATTGAAATGCACAGCAAAGCAATCAGCATTATTTTAATTAATTTGTTATTTTTAGACATTACTTACTCCTTTATTTCTGTTCAATCGCAGTTCCTTTAATAATATATCTTCTCATAACAGCAAAATCATATATGTCTACGCCTTTATTTTCCTTATGTATATCTGCTGCTTCAAGGAATATTCCGGATAATCCTGTTTTCTTAATTATAAGTTTTCTTATATAAGCAAAGTCATATATATCTATCTTTCCGTCTCCATTGACATCACCATATATCACAATATTCTTTGACATATACAAAGCGCCATTTGAATCATGTATTCTTAACATATCGCCTGTTCCGATAATCTTGTCCCCAGACTTTACATTACCGGAGCTGTCGGTAATCTGTGCCGTTCCGCCTGTAACCTTAAGTCTTTGAAGTGCGGTATTCACTGTATCACCCACGGCAAAATTATGTATATACTGATCCTTTAGTATAAGTTCTTTAAAGTCAACGCTTACTTTGGTAAGCCTTGTAATATCCACTTCGTAAGTCTTACGCTCACTTCTGTCGGAGGCTGACGGATATACATCTATGCACACCTTGGTAGTTCCCACAGGCAGATTGATATTGCCCGTGGTTCCGTTTGAAAGTACAGTTGTTGTACTGCCTGTTCTCATTTCAACAATTGCTATTGACGATTCCGTCTTATAATTTAATGCTAAGGACGTAACATCATTGGCAACTCTCATGGTGTATTTATAAGCATTCATTTTAAAAGTCTCATTAAATCCCGACTTGCTTGAGGAAAGTGATGTCAGATATGTACTGCCTTCCGCCCTTGTAACTTTAACCTTATAAGTCTTGGTTGTACCATATTCTGATTTACAGACAATATTAAACTCATTATTGCCAACTTTAAGGCTGTGTGTTCCCGTTCCCGATATTGAAGATGTCTTGGCATAAGCTGATGCCGACAATTTGATCTGTGAAACCTTATACGGAACAACCAGTGAATATTCCGTTCTCTCCGAATTAAAACTTGGTGTAAGGTTAGCATTACTGCTCTTTCCGTCCATATCTATAAGTGTTGCGCTTATTCCTGAAAGCCTTGTATTAGGATTAGCCGTTGTTCTTTCATCACCTGAAGGCGAAGCCGGCTTTTTACATGATGAAGGCATATTTTTATATACAGGGATTCTGAATACAAATGACGAATTAAGAAGTCCTGCATTCTTATAAGTCTCATATATCTTACTGCCTTCAGTCAGTGTTGCGGTAAGATTCTGTGCATACTGCTTCCAGTAATAATATTTAGGATTGACCACACTGAACATTTCAAAATATATTGTATCCTGGCCTATTCCTATGTAACCTGTATATACTTTAACGGCACCGCCCATTATTGCAAGATATGGGCTTGTCCAGCCTTCAGCCTTCGCTTCCTTGCCTCCGTTATTAATAACGGTCTGCTTGCCATCTCCCGCAGCTCCTATGTTAAAAAAGTTATAATATACAGTATTGCCGTCGACATTTGCCTGATAAAAATGACTGCCGTCTTTGGTTGACACACCTTTACCAAGTTCATCATTGCTTGTACCTTTTTCCTGACGAAGTCTTACAGCAAGATGTATGGCACTTACCTTAGACTTTTTGGCTGCTTCAACTATTACCTGGGCATAAGTCATATTATTAGGTGCACCGGGACATTTTGCATTACACATAAATGTTCCGTTAAGAGTTGAATTAACAAGTTCAACCGTATCATGATTTCCGTCATAACTTAACTTTTCAAACATATATATATAACTCTCGTTAAGCCAGTTTCTTGGATCCATAATGTATGAAATAGCTGACGTTGATGCCTGATTCCAGTATCCCGTATCAAAGCTTACCCAGTTATTGGCGGAGTAGTTATACGCACCCGCTACATCATCATAAGCTTTCCAGGCTGTCGGTGTCTGATACCACGCCCATTCGCCGTTAGACTTCAGGTCTGCCAGTCCTAATGACATACTATGTCCTGCTGCCGGAACAAGTTTTCTTTTTAACAGTGCCTCGTTCTTAAGCACTTCATTCCAGTCAAGTCCTGTATTGAACGCTTCAAAAGTCCAGTTAGGATGTTTATCATGCAGTGCCTGTATGTAAGGTCTGTATGATTCCGGAAAAGACTTAAGTGTCTGTTCAAATGAGGTATCTGCCATAATATCGTATATATTTTTCCCAACGATACCTCCTACCAGTAAAACAACCGCAGTAAGGAGACATACTATTTTTTTATAAATTTTCTTTGTATTGCTCATTACTTTATCCTGTCAAATATTATTTATTTACATTATAAAAAGAAATGCCCTCAAGGTCAACCTAAGGGCACTTCCAGATATTGTATTTTTTGTGAATATTCTGTGAAATTACAGATTCAAACCCTTTGCTTCATCACAGCCAAGCACAATGTTCATACACTGTATCGCAGCACCTGACGCACCTTTTCCAAGGTTGTCAAAACGTGATGAAAGAAGGATTCTGTCATCATTACCGCAAATGTATATTTCCATTCCGTCCCATCCGGAACATGAGTTGGCTGCCATAAAACCGTTAAGTTCTTCTGTCTGTGCATCGAAAGGTTTTACATTGATAAATTTCTCACCCTTGTAGAAATCTGCAAATACTTTCTGAAGTTCCTCAGGCTTCATGCCTATCATATCCACATAAAGCGGGATATTGACAATCATTCCGCTATAATAATCGTCTACGATAGGGGTAAAAAGAGGTTCCCTTGAAAGTCCTGTAATCGCTTTCATTTCTTTTAGATGTTTATGTTTCTGCGTAAGTGCATACTCTCTTGGAGCATTCATTTCCACGGTCTTCTCATCCGATTCATATATGGCAATAGTCTTTTTGCCTGCTCCGCTGTAGCCTGAAAGGGCAAATGCAGAAATTGGAAAATCAGGTCCTATTATTCCCATTTTCACAAGCGGATAAGCAAGTGAAATAAATCCTGAAGCATAGCAGCCAGGATTGGCAATTCTCTTGCTGTTTCTGATATTTTCCCTGAATTCTTCCGAAAGTTCAGGGAATCCGTAAGCCCAGCCCGGACTTGTCCTGTGTGCCGTTGAGGCATCTATTATTGTAACATTTTCATTTTCCACAAGGGAAACGGCTTCAATTGCAGCCGCATCAGGGAGACACAAAAAAGTTATGTCCGATTCATTTATATATTTTCGTCTTTCATTAACATCCTTACGAAGTTCACTTGGGATTGTAAGAATCTCTATATCGTCCCTGCCTTTGAATCGCTCATTAATTCTAAGACCTGTAGTACCCTCGCTTCCGTCAATATATACTTTTGTCATAGTATACTCCTTAGTCCATATTCTCTATAGCCTTACCTATATCATGGCGCATATATTTGTTTTCAAAATCAACCCATTCGGTTGCAGCGTAAGCATTGGCTCTTGCTTCTTTGAGTGTATCGCCTTTTGCGGTAATTCCGAGAACTCGTCCGCCGTTAGTCACAATGTTGCCGTTGTCATCAAACTTTGTTCCGGCATGGAAACAGTAATAACCGTCTTTGCCTTTGAAGTTATCAAGACCTGTTATAATCTTGCCTTTTTCGTATGCAAGAGGATATCCGTCACTGGCAAGGATAACGCATACACAGGCTTTGTCTTCAAACTGAAGGTCAATCTTATCAAGTGTTCCATCAATGCAGGCATTAAAAACGTCAATAATGTCATTTTTAAGCCTTGGAAGAACAACCTGTGCCTCAGGGTCGCCAAAACGAGCATTGTATTCAAGAACTTTTGGTCCCTTAGGTGTAAGCATAAGTCCGAAGAAAATAACGCCTTTAAATTCCCTGCCTTCGGCTTTCATTGCATCAACGGTTGCCTGATATATGTGTTTTTTGCAAAAATCATCAACCTCTTCTGTATAAAAAGGACTTGGTGAAAAGTTACCCATTCCACCTGTGTTAAGACCCTCGTCACCATCTTTTGCCCTCTTATGATCCTGGGCTGATGACATTATTTTAATTGTATTGCCGTCAACGAAAGAAAGTACGGATACTTCCCTTCCTGTCATAAATTCTTCTATAACTATGGTATTGCCGGCATCGCCAAACTTCTTGTCAAGCATAAGCTCATCAACGCCTGCCAATGCTTCTTCCTTGGTATTGCAGATAAGAACACCTTTACCAAGTGCAAGTCCGTCAGCCTTAAGGACTATAGGATATTCCGAAGTCTCAAGATATTTCTTGGCATCGTCCGCAGAAGTAAATGTCTCATAAGCAGCCGTAGGAATATTGTATTTTTTCATAAGGTCCTTTGAAAATGCCTTGGAGCCTTCAAGAATAGCCGCATTCTTACGAGGTCCGAATACTCTTAAACCTCTCGCTTCAAACAAGTCAACAATGCCGCCTACAAGTGGGTCATCCATTCCGATTACGGTAAGGTCGATTTCTTTTTCTGCTGCGAAATCTGCAAGTCTGTCAAATTCCATGGCTGAAATTGGAACACATTCCGCAAGTTCCGAAATTCCGGCATTACCCGGTGCACAGTATATTTTATCTACTTTAGGGCTTTTACTGCATGCGTAAGCAATTGCATGCTCTCTTCCGCCGCTGCCTACAATCAATATTTTCATAGTACGTCATCCTTTCAGTTATCTGTTTGCAATCATATTTATTGCTTCAGGTAAAATAATCCATTCTGCCTGTTCCATAACTCTTTTCTGAAGAATCTCAGGTGTATCCCCGTCCTCTATCATTACAGGTTTCTGGAAGATAATTTTACCGGTATCCGTTCCTTCATCAACATAATGCACGGTTGCTCCTGTAACTTTCACGCCTCTTTGCAAAGCGGCTTCATGTACCTTAAGTCCATAATATCCTTTTCCACAAAAAGAAGGGATAAGTGATGGGTGGATATTAATGATTTTCTCAGGAAATGCTTTAACCATTTTCTCAGGGATTGCCACAAGAAAACCTGCAAGAACAATTAAGTCCGGATTGTATTTTGATACACCTTCAAGCAGTGCATCATTAAACACATCCCTGTTTTCATAATTCTTAGGTGATATACATTCATTTGGAATATTGTGTTTCTCAGCTCTTGTAAGTGCATAGGCACTGGCATTATTACTGATTACGCCCACAACTTCCGCATTCTTAATCTTACCGTTATCCATGGCATCAAGAATAGCCTGAAGATTGGTTCCGCCACCTGAAACAAGTACAACTACTCTTAACATAATGTTACACCTTTTTCGCCTGCAACTGTCTGTCCTATTACAAATGCATCTTCCCCGGCAGACTTGATTGCTTCTATGGTCTTATCTGCATCAGCAGGGTCAACTGCAAGAATCATGCCGACACCCATATTGAATGTATTATACATCATATGTTCGTCAATATTGCCTTTCTTAGCCATAAGTTTAAATAATGCAGGTACTTCGTAGCTGTCTTTTCTAACTTCGGCTCTTATTCCGTCAGGAAGCATTCTTGGAATGTTCTCGTAAAAACCGCCGCCTGTGATGTGGCTGCAGCCCTTAATGGTTACTCCGGCATCCTTAACTGCTTTAAGTGCCTTGACATAAATAATTGTTGGTTTAAGTAAAGCATCACCGAGAGTTGTTCCAAGTTCATCATAATATGTATCAAGGGATTCTTTTGTCATATCAAAAACTTTTCTTACAAGTGAAAAACCATTGCTGTGTACACCTGAAGATTTGATTGCAACAAGTGTATCTCCCGGCTTGATGTTTTCTCCTGTAATAAGGTTCTTTCTGTCACATACACCTACAGAAAATCCTGCAAGGTCATATTCGTCCTCAGGCATAAGTCCGGGATGTTCTGCTGTTTCTCCGCCGACAAGAGCACATCCGGATAATTTACAACCGTCCGCAACACCTTTAACGATTGTTGCGATTTTCTCAGGAATGTTTTTTCCACATGCTATATAATCAAGGAAAAATAAAGGTTCACCGCCTGCACATGCAACGTCATTAACGCACATGGCAACACAATCAATGCCGATTGTGTCATGCTTGTCCATAAGAAAAGCAAGTTTAACCTTGGTTCCGCATCCGTCTGTTCCGGATAAAAGCACAGGGTCCTCCATGTCTTTGATTGCTGCCATTGAGAACGCACCTGAAAATCCACCGATACCACCGAGTACCTCCGGTCTCATTGTGCTTTTAACATGTTCTTTCATTAATTCAACCGATTTATATCCGGCTTCAATATCAACGCCCGCTTTCTTGTAATCCATTTTTATTTTTCCTCCATGTATTTTTTATATCCGACTTTTTCGATTTTGTCTTTTTTCTTCATGACGCCATCTTTTAATTCATCTTTATATGCTTTGATTCTGTTAAGAAGTTCATCATCACTTGTTGCAAGAATCTTAGCTGCAAGAATTCCCGCATTGGCTCCTCCGTTAATTGCAACAGTTGCAACAGGGATTCCGCTTGGCATCTGTACTATTGAATATAAAGAATCAACTCCGCCAAGAGATTTGGTATGAATTGGAATACCAATAACAGGCATTGGGAAAATTGCCGCACACATACCCGGAAGATGTGCTGCTCCACCGGCTCCTGCAATTATAACCTTAAAACCTTTTTCCTCTGCTGTCTTTGCATAATCAAAAAATACGTCAGGCATACGATGTGCTGAAATAACAGTCAGCTCATAATCAATACCAAACTTTTCAAGCATTTCCGCTGCTTTGCTCATAACCTCAAGGTCTGAGTCACTTCCCATAACAATTCCTACTTTAGCCATTTTCTTACCTCGCTTAAATTCCTACAATTAATAACATTATTAAAAGTACTATTATAATACCATTAATCAGGCTTCCTATCAATGAAAAGGTATAATATCTGTCAAATTCCCTGTAACTAAGTAAACCGATAATCAGTCCAAATACAGAAAAGGCAAGTGCCATCAATGCCAGGGAACCGACTATTTCCCCGCCTTCGCCTCTTGCCTTAAATGAGAGGACAATTGAAAAAACAATCAGTACAATAGCAGTTGCAGCCATAATTGTAGCAGCAACGCCACCTACACTATGCTTCTTATTGGTAAACTTATACTTATGCTTTGACATTAATTAAACCCTCTTCTATTTAATTTACACCATACTGCTTGTAATAATCATCAATAGCAGCTTTAAGTGTATCGTCTATTATAACTTCGCCCTTATAAGGTCTGTTATATAAATGTTCTACAACCTCTGCCATTGTAACAATCGCAGTTGTCCTGATTCCGTAATTCTCTTCTATCTCTGTAAGTGCACTCTTGGTACCCTGACCTCTTTCCATTCTGTCAACGGATACAACAAGTCCTGTAACATTAACGTTACCCTGTGCTTTGATGATAGGGAGAGTCTCATTTATTGATGTTCCTGCTGTTGTTACATCTTCTATTATTACAATCTTATCGCCATCCTTGATAGGGCTTCCGAGAAGAATTCCCTTATCGCCGTGGTCTTTTATTTCTTTACGGTTAGAACAGTATCCTATATCTGCCCCATATTTATCGTTAAGTGCTATAGCTGTGGTAACCGAAAGCGGTATACCCTTATATGCAGGTCCGAACAGAATATCAAAATCTGTTCCGTACTTGTTATTAATAGCCTCTGCATAATATTCGCCAAGTTTCTTAAGCTGTGCACCTGTTCTGTAAAAACCTGTATTAATAAAGAAGGGTGTCTTTCTTCCGCTCTTAGTTACAAAATCACCGAATTTGAGGACTTTACAATCCACCATAAATTCAATAAATTCCTGCTTATACTGTTCCATTATAGCTTAAAACCTCCTGTTTATGGGGCTTTATTCCATTCTAATTATTATAAATTACGATGTATGCCCATTTGAATTTCATTCTAGCATAAAATGTTTAACGTTTCAATCTGTAATTCCTTGAGGTTACATACTTTTATCCAAAAAGCCACGGTTTCATAGAGATTTTCGTTTCAAATGCTTTAGGTAGTTTTTTTTAATCTCTGATATTATCAAAGAAATCCAATTCAGAATTAGTAAGTGAATTAGTTTCTGCCTTTTCTGCAGGAAGTTCTATCGTACAAATGAGATCAGCAATTTGGAATAACTTATAGTCCACAGGTTTTACTTTGCGGAATTCTACATGGGTATATAATGTACTGAATACCGATGTAAGGATTTTGGTGAGTTCAATCTGCCCATTGTCATAGTAGATAATAACTTTGTCAAAGCTGTTCCAAAAGTTCTTCTTTATTTATTATTGCCATTTATTCCTCCAAAAACTGTGCCCAACTCAGTTATGCTATTGTCCCAATTGCAAACTGATTTTCAACTTGAACTCTTCTCCCAATTTTTAAGTATTAAAAACTGAGGTTCCTATAAAAATCTCTCTATAAACTGTGTGGGAGACATAATCTCAGGCTTCTCAATTTCTATATCCGAAAAATCCTTATCTCCTGTTACAAGAATATCAACATCTTCAATAATCGCCGTGTAAAGAACCGGATAATCCTTTACATCCCTGATATCAGCACATTTGTATCAAGCATAATTCTCATCTATTTTACCACGCTTTCTTCCCTTAATTCTTTTATCATTGCCATTACATCGTCATCATTCTTAAGTCCAAGTCTTTCTGCCTCTCCTGCAAATGCTTTCTGGGCTTCCCGAAATGCGTCCATTGAAGAATTCATCATATATATTCTTCCAGACTCCTCAACAAACAATATCTTATCGCCATTCTTAATTCCAAGTTTTTTTCTGATTTCAATAGGTATGGTAACCTGACCTTTTGATGTTACTTTAGCTAATTCCATATAAAACCCTCCATTCTCCGGTAATGTATTCCTTACTTTCCTTACAACCTAATTATATCCCGTTTTCATTATTTTATCAACTTCGTTTCTCTATATTCCCAAAGATACATTTTTCAAAACACAATATAAAAAATCCATGCATTTGCCTGATTGCAAACACATGGATTTTATTGTTTGTTGAGGAGTCCGGAAGGATATATATGATGAATTTAGCAATTCGTCTAACTCATCCTCATTATCTGGTTCTGCGTCGGTTGAGTTATTTGTTGTGCCAAACTCTGTTGATATCCGTGTATCCGCTTGCCGGGGTAAAAATGAAAAAGTGCATAAGTGTGATATACACTGATATACACAGTATACATGGAATCCGGCAAAAAAATGTTGGGTTATGCCCGAGAAATTGCTTATTTCTCAAAAACAGTCGCCAAGAAAAGAAATACGGCACAGCGGTTTTTATGCCTTCTGTGCCGTAATTGTGATGTTTACGTGATGGATCGTTAATTGTTACTTATCTTTGATTATTTGACGGAATGTCTTTTCCTTTTATCAAATACCATTACACCTGTCAGAACACCGCCGCTGATATACAGCAGTGCAATCCAGAGGATCATATCACTGTTGTCACCGGTCTGCGGAAAATCCGGACCTGTCGGCTTGCCTGGCTCAGACGGTGTTCCCGTAGCCGGAATCTCAACTGCCGACTTCTTGTAGCCGCAAACCTTGCACTCCTCATGCTTGGAGCCCTTTTGCGTTGCGGTCGCTTCCTTGTCAACAACCCACTTGAAGTCGTGTACCGCCTTATCGGCCTTATCTCCGCAGGAGCACTCATGCCAGTGGTTGTCGGGATCGTACTTCCACTCGCTGCCGTAGCTGTGAGTATGCTCACCGTCGCCTGTGCCGCTATCGCGCAGAATCGTCAGCGTGTAGGTTTTAGCACCGATTTTCACGACAATGTCGGTTCTGCCGCTGTCGGGGATGGCAACGGTTGCGCTGCCGCCGGTGGACAGATCCTGTCCGTTGATGCTCACGGACTCGCCGTTTCCAGACACCGCTGTGACTAGCGTAGATGTTGCTCCGCTATCATTTTGCAGCGTATAGGTATAGTTCGTTCCGTTGGCGGTAAAATCGCCGAGCCCCACTGCCAGACCTTCAAAGGTCAGAAGGTCATTACCGGGCACTGTGGCTCGCACCACTACGCGGGTACCAAGCTGGGAGAAGGTGACGGTTTCCGTCTGGAAGGTTTCCCCGGAGATGGCACCGCCAATACTGGTCTTTTTCGTTTCCAGAACGGTTCCGGCAGCATCCAGCAGCGTGGCCACCAGCACTGCGCTAGTCTGAGGCTGCAGGGAGTTGTTACGCAGGGTAATGTCGGCGGTGCTGTGACCGTTGCCGTCGTTCCCCTGTGTCACATCCACTGTCATCCGCTCTCCGGTGCGGGCCAGTGCGCCGGTCATATGGACGCTGGCCTCGCTGTCACTGCCGTCATACTCCGGCAGGCGCTGATTGCTTCCCGTTCCACCGATCTGACCTTCCGCCCACGCCTCAGCGTACAGATAGGTACCCACATTTGGGATCTCTGTTTTGCCAATGGAGTTCATATACTTGCCCAGATCATAGGTCAGGTCCAGTGTAAAGGTTCCCTGATCGATGCGGGCGAGGGCGCTGTCTTCGGAAATTGTAATTTCATTATCGCGAACCGATACACCGTTTGTGGTGCAGGCTACCTCTGCATGTTTGGTATGCAGATCATCGGCATAGAACGCAAGCTTCACCTCGCGACCATTTTTGCCGGTCAGAGTGGCGGCAGAGGAATTATAGAGGGTCATGCGCACCGTGCGCTTGCCGGCACTCTCCGCAATCACTTCCATTTGCGAGATTCCAATGTCGGGATAATCCAGATACACTGTGCCTTTTTCGTTGATGCCGCTGGTAGCGGTGATGGTATAGCCCGGGTTGGTCACGTGGTTCCCCACATGGTGCCAGACGGTAAGGGTGGTGCTTTCATTTGGCAGCAGTGTTTCCGTAAGGGTGGCGGTTTCCCCGCTGCCAATGCTGACCTTTAGGTTTGTCACATCATTCAGCCCGGTGTTGCGGATGGTAAAGCTAATAGGTGTCAGGCTGTTCAGCGCCAGCGTTGCATAATCCACACCGATCTGTTCCACTTCCACCGCATCGGTGACAAAATCAGAGGTAGCGGTATAGAGGTTCGTTTTCTCACCCGGAACGGTCACGCCGCCGATTACCTGCGGGTTTTCATCGTCATAGAAGGTGGCCTGAATGACAGCCTGCGCCTGATTGCTGCCGCTGACATAGGCATCAAAGTGGTCAGCCAGCGTGCGATCCGGCAGCTCTGCCAGTTCCAATGGTGCGGAGAGAGTATAGGTATTTGTGGCATAGCGCAGCTTGGCCGCCTTCAAAATGCCGTGATCTACCGCGCCGTTGACGTCATTGACAGTCTCATTCCAGACGATGGTAAGATCATTGAGGCTGCGATGATCCCTGCTGAGGGAAGCGAAGCGGAAGTCTCCGCCCACGACGGCGTTGCCGCTGTTAGTCAGGGCAGACAGAGAGCCAGGGAAACTGTTGGACATGGTGCCACTGCCGTCCACAGCCAACAGCTGGATATCGCTGCTGCCGTCTCGGACACTGTGCCAACCGATGACAAATCGGTCATCCCCGCTGCCGAAGTTGGCTGCAACGACCTGAGGGTTTTCGTCAAGATTGCTGTCACGGGTCGCCAGCATGGCTGTACCGGGAGTTCCGTCAGCAGCCACGGTACAATAGGCGATCTCGTAGGCGGAGGTATCTCCGGTTCCGCTGCGGTCCAGCGAGTAAACCGCCATAGCGGTTCCGTCGGGCAGCATGGCCGCCTGCAACGCCTTCACTCTGCCAGTAGCACCGTTATAAAGCATTTGGGCATTGCTCCAGTCGCCGTTACTGCTGTCATAGCAACTGTACATGATACAATCTCTGGTCGTGAAGTTCAGCAAGTTGCTGCCCTGCGTACCAGGATCTGGGGTGTAGACGCTGCGCCAGAACACGATGGCCTTGCCGTCGCCGCCCACTGCCGTGACTGGTGCCAGATCCGGCGTGCCGTCGTTGGTTAGGCGGGTGGAAGTCCAGGTTGTGCCGTTATAGACGGACACTACGATCTCCGTGCTGTTCATCAGCAGGTTTTGCTCTTCCAATGTCACTGGATCACCGGCATTTTTACCCGGCAGGTCGGTGCCCATGCGAACCCAAGCAGCCGCCGCGAAGCTGTCAGTACCGGACAAAGAAACGCTCGTGTCGCCGTAGCCGGAGAATCCTGTAGGATTGTCAATTTTGCTGGAGACAGAATAGCCGCTGCCATTGAGGGTGGAGAAATGTGCCCGGCTGTCGTAAATACTGCTGCTGTTGCCGTCGTTGATGTAGGCCAATACCTTCCCGTCATCGCTGAGCTGTGGATAGGATGTTGGGTTGGCATTGGTCTGGATGTTTTCCAGTCCACTGGTGGAGTTCAGAGAGAACAGTCTCATCCGCTGCTGGGGCTGGCCCCAAGTACGGGCATATTGCTCCAGATAGTCCCGGCTTTGGAGCGTTGCACTTCCAGAAGCCACCTGCATTCCGCTCTGGGCCGCCGCCATCCGCAGCGAGGCAAGGC
>OCMD01000035.1_pt1 | contig 35696 bp, 25 predicted proteins | sample 1496061 | NCBI WGS metagenome assembly OCMD01 (sample SAMN01760939, study PRJEB22395) | human gut metagenome | reverse complement strand
GCTTATTTTAACATAAAAAAGCTCTCAAAAATTTGGTGATGTCTTAGGAATCATGGTTTGCGGAGTGGAGAGCATCGGGTTCTCGATGCCCACGTATTCCCAGTCGGCAGTGTTAGAGGCGGTGTTGCCCGCGCTGCCCTGAGTGAAAAGAACCTTATAGCCGTCCATCACGATCTGTGAAGACGACAAGGCGGAAACGTCTGATGTGGTTTTATATCCCCAGACGCGGAACGAAGTGAAAAGTATTTCGAGGCCGTTGCCGGCACCTCGTGTTGTCTGCTCATCCTGCCATTTGCTGTTATTGCTGCTAAAGGCAATGCTCGTTGTTGGCGCGTCAGGATTGGGCACGACAGGGTCGTCCTGCGCCGATGGTGAGCAGGAGAAGCAAAGGCATAATGAAAAGCAAAGCAACAAAGAAAAAATGCGTGATGAAAGCATGACTTCTTGTGGTTATTAAAAATGCAATGTCGAGGGTGCGTCAATATCTTGGATTGATGCACCCTCGGCGATTAAGGGATGATGAAGAGGTGGGGTATAAAGTAAAGAAATTACTTTAGATACATCCTCTATATGTTAGTTGATTACTGAACTGTAACAATCTTGTAAACCTTAGTGTAGGTATCAGGCAAAGCTGTTGCTCCAGTGTACTCAATAACGTACTTACCAGCTTTAACTTTTTCCATTTGTAATGCAGCAGCTGTACCAAGTGAGATAGTCTTGCCATCCTCTGAAGGTACAGAACTTACGAATGTGTAATTGGCAGCATCAACAACTTCATAGTTGGTTGTCTTGTTGTTAGCCACCCAGTTGGCTACAAGTGCCTCTGAAAGGTTGGGTACAGCAGCACCTGTATCGGTAAGCTTGTAAACCTTAGTATTGCCAGTAGCGAGTGTAACAGTGCTCTTGTCCTTGTCAACAACTGTTGCATAGAGGTCTGAGCCATTCTCGTAGTCTGCCTTATCGTGCTGGTAAACTCCATCCTTAACAGCGAAAGTCGTGATAGTAGACTCGCCCATTGCAGAGATAAACTCAGCATTGCCATTCTCTGTAACAACTACGCTTGCGTCGAATGTGATAGGATAGAGACCTGCTGGATCGTCAGCACCACCAGTGCTACCATTGGTGTTGTCGCTAATCTTGAAGATGTATGTATATGCGTAGTTCGGTCTCCAGCAGAGATACTTAGCAGGGATAGTTGCTGTGGCACCCTTTACATGATTCTGCTCTCCTGATTTGTCGAGAGAAGTGAGGGTGTAGTCAACCTTAAGGTTCAGAGTCTTGCCATTGTCAGCCTGAGGCATGAACAATGTGTACTTACCATCCTTTGTGTCGTATGTCGGCTTGGTGATAATGGTAGAAAGCTCTGTACCAGATTTTGTGTCATCTGCTGATCCAATTAATGTTTCTCCATCACCGATTTTAAAGACTTTCTTTGGGGCACCCTCTCCTGTTGCATTAGGCAACATCTTAGGCTGGTTCTCCAACTGACCGTCTGCTTCTTTGTCGTTATAGTAAACAACCTTGTAAGTTACACCTGCTGCTGATGTAACAAGCGGAGTGTTGTTTGCGTCAGCTGTGAACTTATCAGTAGCTACTGTTGTCTGTGTTGACTCGCCATCTTTAGTGTAATAGAACTTGTCGATAGAAACGCTATAACCAGGAACGGTCTCGTACATAGCTACACGTACCTTAGTAAGAGCGTTACGGAAGGTGAAGTTAACTTCGCCACCATATACGTCATGCTTGGCATGTTCGGCATCTTTTGTCTTGTTGATAACCTTGCGGTCGGCGAAGTAGAGCTGGTCCCAGTCTGCACCATCCTTAAGAGTTACTTCATAACCCTTTGTATATACAGTGCCGGCATCGTCTGAAGTGGTCTTATTAATGATTACCTTGCCATCTTTTACATCCTCAGGCTTTGCTGTAGCTGCATAGAAGGTGTAAGCCACAGCACTGTAGTCCCAATACTTGATAGTCTGAGCTTCGTCAACCTTAGGTGTGACATTATTACGATAAAGGCTGTTGTCAACACCAACATATTCCCAACCTGCAGTATTAGACTGAGTGTTGTTGGCAGAACCTTCTGTATAGGCAAGGAGGTAGTTGGTATAGACAGCCTGATCGTTTTTGGCTGTTTTCTCCTCTGTAGCAGAGTGCTTTGTACCGTAAACCCAGAAACCATTTGCCTTCAGATTCTCAATTTTGTAAGTAGAATTTGAAGTAGCACGTGTTGTCTTTGTTGTACCTCCTCCGAAGTTAATCACTGAGTTAGCAGCATTTTGTACGTTTCCTGAGTTCTCACCCAAGAAGTCGTCGCTTGAGCAGCTGGCGAGCGCCAATACTGAAGCGGCATAAAGAAAATACTTGTTCATAATCTTTAAATAAATAATAGTTTGTATTGTTTTGTTTATTAAAATCTTGAATACATATATATGTTGTTACATATCAAATTCCCATTGCTTCTCCTCGAAGTCTTCCACTACGGCATCAAAGCCGGAACCACCGGATCTGTTAGGGATGGGTACTTTGTCCATGTCAAGCTCCACGGTTATGACGCCACCACGATAGAGTCGGCGCACTTGGTCGGTGACATCGAAGACGATGGTGGAGTCCTTGCCGTTATAGAACTGCATCTTCACGTCCACGTAGTGTCGGTTGTTGAGGTCTGCCTCTGCCACCTTCTCCAACGACTCAAGGTAAGAGCGGGTGTCGAGCTTGTAGGGATTGAGCTTAGGCATGCCGAAGGTCAGCGCCTTGCCGCCTATCACGTCCACCGTCTCACCCTTCTTGTCCGTCACGTCCTGCTTCATTCGCATGTAGAAGTTGACGGTGATGGCGTCCGTTCCGGTCACGCCCGTATTGACATTGACGGAACGAGCCATGCCGCTGAGTTTGGCGTTGCCGTCGATGGAGGTAACCTTCCTGCCGTTGCGGTTGTTATGATGGAGAATCACTTGCACTAAATAAATATAAGTTAGGGGCTGGAGTTGTGTTTCGAGCGTACGTACCCAGCAGTTGCGCTCCTCATCGAAGACGAATCCTTCCAGATTCTTGTTGATGTCGATGCCCTTTTCGTAACTGGAGAAGAGTTCCTCCGGCTGATAGAACGAGTGGGTAAAGTGTGGTGCGTTATACGAAGACGGATTCATGGTCTGTCCTGTGTATGCCGTGACATAGTCGTACGTGGAAGTCTCGTCAATGCGCACACTCTGCACGCCGTCGGGAGTGTCGATGTAGTTCCATGCAAGGATGTCCCAAAAGCCGAAGTCGTACTTGGCGTAGATGGAGTTACCGCTGATGGTGTGCTTATAAGGAGAGCGGTGTGTGCCGTACTGCGTGCTGCCGGTGAAATAGCGTCGCACCTCGAAGGCATGAGGCTCCGTATAGCCGATTGGACCGAACATCGAAAGGTCGGTGTCGTCCCAACCATACGTCCATTCCGCCTGCCAGTCATATTCGACATCGTACTTGAACAGATAGTTCCATATGACCTTCAGATTGAGGTCGATGGCAGGAATCTGCATATCAATATCTTTTCCGCCTTGATGAAGATGAAGCATCGGTTCGCGCTCGCAACTTGTTGTTGCGAGACACGAAGCGACGAGGCATATAGCCATTATCCTATTAATCATCATTACCTTATTTCTTCTTAATGTTCCGTCTGTAGAGCAAGTCGTAACTGAGCGTTATCTCCAGTCGGGTGGGTCCCAACCATGAGTAACGATGCTGTCTCTTGCGGAAGTCCTTGGCATCGCCGTACCATTTATAGTAATATTGCTCCGTGTCCGTGTCGGGGTCGACGGGGCACTTCCATTGATAGGGATCGTAGAGCGTGTGGAGATATCCAGCCTGCAAGCCGAACTCCAGTCGCCAATGCTCAGAGCGTCCCAACGGCATTACATATCCTATGCCCATGCCGGCGCCCCAACCTTCGCCTTCCCATCCTCGTTTCTCTCCGAAGCATATATTATATAGGTAGGCGTGCGCGTAAAGGCTGAAGTAGAGTCCCTTGAAAGCAGCTCCTTGTCCCAACGGACGCTCACGGATGTCGCCGCTTCGCAGATAATAGCGAGTGTGGAGCTGATAATTGCGCAACTGGAAATACTTGTGATCATCGTAATGCTGCCACCACGGACCGTCGAAACTGGCTCCGTACGTGAAGTGACCGTGAAGCGGATAATACTCTATCGCCACATTAGGGATGGGGCAGAAGCGGTCATAGCCCGGCATGTAAGCGAAGTCGAGGAGCAGATTGGTCTTAACGCTCAATAGCTCTCGGCGTGGCAGAACCGTGTAGTCGCTGTAAGGGAAAGCGGGAATGTTAAGTGTTACGTTGTTCGGGACTGTTGTCGGCATCACTGCCAAAGACTGCGATGTCAGATTGTTGTCGTCCAGACCAAGAAGCTGTCGCTTGTCTATCGCCATTATTCGCACGGCACGCAGTACGGGGTAATACTCCTTGAGCACATAGCGCCATAGCTTACCGCCGTCATATCGCTTCATCGCCTCTTTAAGGCGAGCAGTGTTGTCGCCATAACGGTTCATGAGCGAGTCTACCTCATGAAATCTCTTATCCTTGCCGATGCGCATCAGTGTATGAAGAAGGGCATAGTCCTCAGGCACGACATCATAGCGTATGCGGTCTTTGCTGATGCCGTAGCTGCCGAGCAGTCTGTCCACAGAGGCACGACGTCCCTTCGCCAGACGACAGTTGTTGTCGTATGGACCTTCAGGTGATGCTGTGGCACGTCCAAGGACGATACCTCTATCGCCCAAAGCTTCAAGTTGAGGAATGAGGACTTCTGTTATCCACTTCCTGTCTTGATCGCTGATGTTCATTCTGTTTACAATAAATTGGATGGGACGCGAATTTCGGACAAAGGTGCTGTCAGTGGTCTTAACCTGAGCAACCATGTCCATAGCGAAGCATGAAATCATTGTAATTATCACTATAAGATATTTCACTTACCGTAAAATCGTTTGTAATCCTGACTCAATTTATGTTAATTCGTTGAAGAATAATGCTTAATCCCAACATATTCTGACTGCAAAATTATAAAAATGCAATAATTACAATGCTTTTGCATGTAGTTTTTTAAAAGTAATATTGTTATATTATGTTAATGACTTAAGTGTGATATATCATAAAAAAAACTCCTTAAAAGGACAAAAACATTAACAGTTTTAATGCTTTTGCCTTTCAAGGAGTAACTTGTTTGTTTTTTTTTCTTATTATAAGAATAGCGTGTTACATTCTTATTTAAGGCGGAAGATATTCAGCGAGTTAGCCGGAATCTCCACTACGCCGCCATCAGAAGAAGTGGTAACAAACGTCTCGGTGGGGTGGACGTTTGTGGGGTTGTCGATGGTGTTTTCTTCCTGACCGTTCTTGGCTGTGAGGCGGATTAGCTTGGCGCCCTTGATGGTCTTGCCATGTAGACAGATTTCGGCTGTGGTGTTCTCGCTGCTGGTGTTGGCAACCTTAAGGATAACCTCGCCGGTATTTTCGTCAAGAGTGGCAGTAGAGAATACGCCAGTAAGCGTATTGGCGCGGAGCTTTGTGGCGAATATCTGCTTGCCGTCAAGACTTGCGTAGACGCTGTCGCCAACCACCTTCAGTTCGATGTCGTACCAGCGACCCGTCTCAATGGTTCCTGAGACAGTGGCAGCCTGACCCTTTGCGCCGCCGACAATCTGCTCGATGCCGTGCTGCGTGTTGTTCCATCCGCCAAGGTTGAGCCAGCAGTAGTTCTTGTCGTCCACATAATTAAAGATTAGCATGAAGCCCTCGTTGCCTGAGTCCTTGCGTGCTCTTACCTTATATATATAGCCGTCAGCAGTAATCTCACCGGGGTTGAGACGTATGCAGCTCTCGCCATTTGACGTCTGCTTGATGACGCCACCGTCAACCTTCCAGTCGCCGTTAACGTCAGTGGGAAGTTCCTGCAGAGTCATAGGCAGAGCCTTGCCCTCAGCATCTGTGTAGCCCTTGTCTTCGAATGAAGCCTGCGTAGCCCATGTGCCCATACCCACGCGGCATACGGCTGGCTTGACCTGCGACTCGCCGTAAGAATAAGGATTGTCCTGCTTTACGTTGAGCACACGAGTGCCCACGTTGTTAGCCATGAGGTTCTGAACGTAGTAAGACGGTGTGCCGAACACACGGTCAGACGTAAACTGAATCATGTCAGGTGCCCACATACGGTCGTTGAGGTTGGCGAAGATAGGAGCGTATGATGCCATCGTAACGATGTCGCTGTTGTTCTCGATGCCCATCATATAGACAGCCTCGCCGAGAGCGGCATCAAGAGATCCCATATTGCCGAAACCCTGTGTAACGGCATACTCGCCGACGTAAATCTCAGATCCCTTACGGTCGTAACCGTCGTACTTGCGGAAGTTCTCGGCAAACCAAGCCGGATTGCGATAGTAATGCTCGTCGAGCAGTTCCACGCTCTCATTGCTGTCCCATGTGGGATTGTCATCACCCCATGCCACTACGTTGCCGATGAGGTGCATGTTGGGATACTTGGCGAGGACAGCATCCTTGAACTTCTTGAAGCGCTCATAGTAATGGTCGCTCTGAAGGGCAGGGTCGGGCTGGTTGTTCTCGTTGCCAATCTCGAGATACTCGATGTTGTAAGGTTCGGGATGACCGTTCTTTGCACGCAGCGCTCCGTACTTGCTTGTGACAGGACCATTGGCATACTCCAAAGCGTTCATACATTCGTCAATCCAAGGCTGGATGCTGTCCACGGGAGTCATTCCACCGTGCCACAGTCCAACGTTCACCACGTAGAGCGGTTTGGCGTTGAGGTCCTCGGCAAGCTGCAGGTATTCGTCAAATCCCATGCCGTCGCTTGTGCGATAACGCCAGTTGACGTTCTTATGTCCCGGACGTTCTTCGATGGGACCGATGGTCTTCTCCCAATGGAAAGCGTTCTCAGGCGACTCCTGTCCTTCCACGTAGCAACCGCCGGGGAAGCGCACGAACTTGGGACGGATGTTATAGAGAAGCTGTGCAAGGTCGGGGCGCAGACCGTTCTTGCGATTCATGAATGTAGGCGGGAAGAGGCTGACGACGTCCAGTGTGATGGTGCCCTTGCCGTCGAAGACCAGCTCGAACTGAGCTTTAGGGTCGTTGGCTTTGGCTGTAAGAGAGGCAGTGAACTTGCTCCACTTCTTTCCCATCTTAGCGTCCACGGCTGTCTCGGCATACACGCTCTTGCCGTCGGCGCTGATGAGGCGAGCCTTAACGCCGCCCTTGTAATTGCCTTTAGCCCAGAGAGACAACTTGTAAGTTCTGCCCTGCACGGCATTGATGCCCCAGAAACCCTCGTTGACGAGAGAGGCAGTGGCGTTCTGACGTGCAGCGACGTTTATCTGAAGAGCCTTTCCCTGGGCGTTGTTGAGCAGAGCCTTGCTGACGAGTTGCGTAGAGATGGTGGCTCCGTCTGCAGCCTTTGTGCGCCATGTGGGAGTGGCGTTGTCGCTGTCCTCGAACGAACGATTGCTGATAAGCTCGGCGTAGAGACCGCCGTCCGCAGCATGATTGATGTCCTCGAAGAAGATGCCGTAGAGATTAGGCGACACCTTAACGCCGGGATTGGCGACATCAACGTTTATCTTCACTTGGGCGTTTGCCGTCAAAGCAGAGGCAAGCAACGCCGAGAGGAGAATGTTATTTGGCTTCATTTTTTTCTTTTATCTTTTGTTGTTTATGGAATGGTTGAGTGTTAAAGAGTTGGCCAACCGTCGGCAGTCCAACTGATTTTCTTCTGTATGAGCAGCGGGGCGCCGTTCTTCTGCATGCTGTAGCCGTGGCAAATAAACCAGTCGCCGTCTGCGAATGAGTAAGCTGCGCAGTGTCCTGCTGCCTCAAACTCACGCTTGTCGCCTTCAAGGAAGATGTTGCCGCCACCATCACGCATATCCTTGCCGTTGCGGTCGAGGTAAGGACCTGCCACTTTCTTGCTTCTTCCCACTGCCACACGGTAGTTGCTCTTTGCGCCGCGGCAGCAGTAGTCCCAGCTTACGAACAGATAATAATATCCGTCGTGCTGCATTATGAAGGGAGCCTCGATGGCATTGGTGCCGGCAAACTCTGATGTAGGATTAGGTTCGGCAGTGGTGTCGCCCACGGCATGTCGTCTTGCTATGGTAACGGGCTTGGCGCCACGCTTTACGTGTAAGGAACGGTCGAGCTGTATGAGCTGGATGCCGTCCCAGAACGATCCCCACGTCATCCAAGCGTTGCCCTTCTTGTCAACGATGAAGTTAGGGTCGATGGCGTTCCAGTTGTCGCGGTCTTCCTTTGAAGCCACGATGCAACCCTCGTCCTTCCATCCGTCCGCATTGGCGAGCGACGTATTGCTGAGCAATCCTATAGCCGACGTATTCTTGCCGAATGTGGAGCAAGAGTAAGCCATATACCACTTGCCGCGATACTTGATGATGTCGGGAGCCCAAATGTGAGTCTCAAATCCCGGAACGCTGTCGCGGGTCCACGCCGGTATCTTGCCTTCCGTCAGTAAGCCTTCAGGTTTGATGGTCCAGTGGCGGCGGTCCGAGGATGTCATCTGTGTGATGCCGTGTCCGGTGCAGTAAAGATAATACTGACCGTCCTCGAAAGCCATCACGGGGTCGTGCACCATTGGCGTATCGACAGCGAGAGGATCCGTCTGGGCGCTTGCCTGAGCCGTATTAAAGAATGGGGCAGTGGCAAGAACCACTGCTCCATAGATATATTTTCTGAGATTCATATTTAATAGAGTATCTCTTATGAATGTTTTTACTTATTAACGAACTTGCGTCCGTTCACAATTACGATGCCCTTGTATGAGCTGTCCACCTGCTGACCGTTCAGATTATACCACTTGCCGTTGCCCTCAGCCTTCTTGGTGATGACGTACGGAGAGTTGATGCCAGTGGCTAAGCTTGATCCGTCGATGTACGAACCTTCGTTAACGAAGAACAATACCACCTTGTCCTCAGGCTGTGTAAGCTTCATGCTGAACGAATAGTTGTAGACCTTCTTTGTGGTAGTGGTGATGGTGGATGTCATCTTCACCACATTGCCGGTGAACTCTACGTTCATATCCACCAACGAACCGTCCATATCGTCAAGGAATGTGTCCCAGTTGTATTCGCTCTGGAGGGTAAACTCAACATTGGATGAGTTGTCATTAGTATTGCCACCAGCAACAGTGAACCATCCGTAGTTGTCGTTACGGAGAACGAAGTGTTCGCCATATCCTTCTGCGCCACGCTCAGCGTTGGCAGCCACAAGGCACCAGTTGTTCCAGTTTGCCACCTTGTTGCTGTAGTTATAGAACTTAAGCTCTGCCTTGCTGCCCTTCTTGAGAGTGTAATAGTCCTTTGAGAAGTTGGTCCACCAGGCTGCTGAGGTGTTCTTCTCCATCGACTCGGGGAAGTAAACTTCAGCGTCCTTCTCTGCTTCTGCCTCCACAACTATGGTGTAGTCCTTAGTGTAGACGTAATCGTCCTTTGAGACTATCATTGTCATCGTCACTTCACCCTGGCCCTTTACCTTTCCGTCGCTTGTGAGGATGCTCTCGTCGCTCGACTTCCATGAGATGTTAGTGCCGAGCTTGCCCTCTGTGGGCAGAACCGGAGTCTCTTCCAGAACAGTGCCGTCGTCGAACGGAAGATTAATCTTGTTGGCTGTGTACTTGATGGCAGCCTTAGCGTCAGCCTTCACAGCCCAAACCTCCTGCTGCTTTGTATAGCTCTTCTGACCCAATGTGGTGGAACCGCTTGAAGAAGAGAGAGCAGCAATGGCGATGGCAGGGATATTGGTATAATCGATGGTCTGGCGAACCAGTACGCCACGATAAACCACGTCGTCAATGGTAAGAGCGATATAGTCAGTACCTGCTGTGCGCTCCCATGTGCCGTTCTCGGCACCGCTGATGGTGCCGTCGGCATTGAGGCGGATGTTGACGGGAGTCTCATAAGCCTTGGCTTCCGTGTTCTGACCATACTCATGGCGGAGGAACTGATAGTCGCCGGCTATTTCGGTGTCTGCGATGGAAGCCTTAGTGGCGATGTCGTTGTTGGTGATTGTCTCGCCGTCAAACTCGAACGGAGCAGCCATTATCCAACCCTCATCGTTGAGGAAGAGCTGATGAACGCGAACTTCATGACCTTCGCCCTTGTTGGTGAAGCGTGAGTGATAGACCACGAACGAGCGTCCTTCCTTATCTGTGAAGGCAGAATTGTGACCCTGTGCAATCTCTGCGCCCGACATCGGATCCCACTTATAGCCGCCGAAGAGCAGCACGCCGCGGTTGTCGACAGCAGTGGCGCTATAGTTCATAAGGTAGCGGTTGAAGACAGCTGATGTGCCGTTGCAGTCAACGTAAGGTCCTTCGGGATTGTCCGAACGGAACACGCGCATCTGATAGCCGCCGGTGCTGACGAGTCCGCCGTAGCTCATGAAGAGGAAATAATGTGAACCAATCTTCTCTACGTAGCTTGCCTCGCCCGAAACATAATAGCCGCCGGCTATCTTCTTACCGAAGTAGGGGTCGCTTGTGGTGTTGGCGCTGGCAGCAGCGGATGTAGCTGCTTTGCCATTAACCTCGTAAGGATATGTGTAAGTATAGTCGCGCAGACCGTTGCTCTTGTCGAGACGCAGCAGGAAGATGCCGCCTGACCATGATCCGTAGCTCATCCACAGATTGTCCTGATCGTCGTAGAATACGCACGGGTCGATGCAGTTAGGCCAGAACGATCCCCACTTGTCGCTCACATTATATCGCTCGGGCAGGGATGTTTCGCCAGTGGCAATGGTGAAGTCGGTGTTCTTCCAGTCGTCGGCAGCCGCATATCCATTGTGTGCATACTTGCCCAAAAAGCCGGAGAATACCACCGGACCCTGATATTTCCACGGACCTTCTACGTTGTCGCTTGTGAAGCAGACGATGCTCGAAGCCCAGTTGTCACCGTTGAGGCTCATATACATACACCACTTCTTCATCGTCTTGTTGTAGATGACGTCAGGTGCCCACTGCATACCCTTCACGGTGTTGCCTTTCTTCTGCCATCCGTGAGCGTCGAAGTTGCCGAACGTAACGGTCTTGCCCGCATGGTCCTTGACGGATGTCACGGCGTGTGTGGTGTAAGCGTCAGCATAGTTGACGAGCGTGCCGCTCAAATTACAGAAGAGGCTGTTGGTGGCAGTGGCGTTGCTCTCGTCTGCCTTAAATACTGTCCACTCCTGATAGTGCTCAGCGGCTGTGGTCTTGCCCTTGCCAAGATGAGATCCATATATATAATATGTAGGGGATGCGGGATTTGTGATGTTGTCAATGACGATGGAAGGGTCATGACAAACAACGCGCTTGTTATATTGGCGAGCGCTGTAAACTCCCTGCAAGTCAGCGTCGGTGACAGTGGTCTGCGCTGCGGAAGAGAGAGCGGAGAATGCGAATATGGGAAGTAATAGATTCTTCATAGGACTATTTTTAAATTGAGAATTGAGAGTTGAACTCCAACTCTCAATTCTCAACTGATTTTACTTATGTCTTCTTGCCTTGGCAGCTGAGCCGAATACGAGGTGGCTGCCGTCCACTGTGAACGAAACGTAGAGGTCGTTCGGGTTGATGGTGTTGATGCCGAGGTAAGACTGGTAGGTCTCTGTGCCGTCATTGCCGGTAACAATGGCCTGGATGTCAGCGGTGCCGTTGTTGCAGTTTGTGACGTAAAGCTTAACCTTGGCGCCGTTCATTGCAGCGAGCCAGCCAGCCCAGTCTGCGTACGATTCGAGCTGAGTGCCTATCGGGGTGCAAGCTGCGTAGCCGTTGCCCCAGCCGTAGTTGTCGGCACGTACAACTCCATATTCGGGAGCTGTCTTGGCTGCATCGCGGAGGATTACCACGTAGTTGTTCCAGTTGCCTGCACCAGAAGTGTAGTTGGTGAAGTTGAACTCGCGAGTTGCGCCAGCCGGAACCTTGATGTCGTCTGTGAATACTGACCAGAAGGCGTCAGAGCAGTTGGCTGCACCGAGAGAAGTTGGCTCCGGAGTGGCGGCAGTAACCTTCGACTCGTTCACCTTAACTGTCACCTCAGCCGTCTTGCCACCGTTGGCAGTGATTACCACCTTGTGCTCGCCAGCCTTTGCGGGAACAGTGGAGAAGGTGAGCTTCGAGTTGTCGAGCACCTCTGTGCGTCCGTCCTGATAAGTTCCCTTCACTTCCAAGCCAGTGGCGTCGAATGCCAGTGAGCGCTCCACACCGAGGATGGCGCTTGAGTTGAAGAAGTAATAGTTGGTGTGCTTCGGCTTGCTTGTCACCTCAATCTTCACAGGAGTGTCCACCACCTTGAAGGCTGCGCTTGCATTGATGGTCTTGTCAGCCTGCTTGTTGAGGAGAGTCTTGTTGAGCGTAGCAACGATATACTTGTCGCCGAGAGTATTGAAGTCGGGCACTACCATGAACGTAAGGTCGCTTGCCGAAATCTCCTTGACAGTTCCGCCGTCGTATGTAACCTTAGCCTTGATCTGTGATGTGAAATCAGAAAGCTCAGTACCGAGGTTAACCTCTGCCGGAACATCAGTAAGCTCCATTGAGACAGGCTGCTGGTCAACGGCGTCTGTCACGTCCATCTCATCCTTGTCGAAGACGTAGTAACATCCGTCAACTGTGAAGTCGAGATAAAGATCAGCCGATTCAACGGGGATGCCAGTATACTTCTGCTGCGAAACCAGACCTTCTGTTCCTACTACGTCAGCCACAACGTCGCAGGTGTTGTCGCCATAGTTGGTCACTGTGACCGTAACCTTTGCGCCGTTCATCTGAGCGAGCCAGCTTGCCCAGTCGCCTGAAGCAGTGTTGCTGTGAGTGCAGGATGCGTAGCTGTCGCCCCATCCATAGTCGTCCGAGCGGAGGCAGCAATACTCTGTCTTGTCAGCCTTGCGGAGCACCACTACGTAGTTGTTCCAGTTGCTTGCAAGTGAAGAGTAGTTGGTGAAGGTGGTGGAGTAGACCTTGTTGCTCTCAATCTTGATGTCCTGATCGAGGTGAGCCTCCCACCATGCTGATGAACAGTCTGTATTTCCGAGTGTGGTTGGCGAAATCTTCGCAGCCTGACCCTTGTTGGCATTGGCGATGGAGTCGGCGCGTTCTGTAAGCCAGTCAGGACCGTTAACGTTGAATATGTCGCTGCCCTCGCATCCGGTCAGTGCTGTCATCGCTAAAGCGGCGGCGCAGAATACGGATGCCAATTTGCTTATATGTTTCATAATAGTATTTGCTAATATTTAATAATGTTGTTTTTACTTGCTGAGTCTTGTAACCGGATGAACAGTCCAACCCTTCTCCTTGAAGTAGGGAGCATTGTCTGTTGAATTGTTGGCTGAGTTGCCGACGAGGTTCGGGTTGTTATTTATAAGGTTCTGCGAGATGGGCAGGAACTCATGGCCGGGAACGAAGTAGTCAACCGGGCTGATTACCTTGTCGTCGCTACCATACTCAGAGTATGAAACCGGGTCAGTGGGCAGGAAGTTGATGCCGAGACGCACAACGCTGTGCTCCTTCAACTGCTGCAGACGGTCAGCGTCATAGAAGAATCCCCAACGGAGAAGGTCGAAACCGCGACCGAACTCACAACCGAACTCCTTCGGACGCTCCACGTTGGCAATCTGCTCGAAGAGCTTGTCTTTTGTGTCGAAGTCGGCAAGCTTGAGCTTGGCGAGGTTAGCACGCTGGCGTACTTCGTTAATCCAGTCGATGGCCTGCTGTGTAGGTCCGTTCACCTCGTTCTCGCACTCGGCAGCGCGGAGCAGCACGTCAGAATAACGCATCATGCGGAGGTTGATGCCGCAGTGCAGACCGGTGGTAACAGTGCTATATAAGTTGGTGCGGATGTTGGTCCACTTTGCGATAGGAATGCCTCCGTTGATGTTGTTGGTGACGAGAGTGTCTTGCGGAGTAAGCTTCTGTGTGTAAGCCACGTTGCCGTTCTCGAAGCCTTCCCAGTCCTTCTCGTATGTGCAGAGAGTCCAGTAAAGACGCGGATCGAGCTTGCCGGCTGTTGTACGCTCGCCCTTGAAGAGCTGATAGAGCCAAGGCGAAGCTGAGAGGTCAGCCCAACCGCCGAAGCGTCCCGGGCAGAGGTTCGACTCTATGGCGTGACCCTGAGTGGCGTTCGGAGAAGTGTTCACCGGTGTCCATTCGTCGTCGGTGCCCTGTGTGCCGTAGTCGAGATACTGCACCTCGAAGAGGCTCTCAGCGTTGTTCTCGTATGCTGAACCCTCGCGGAAGTTGTCGCCGTAGTTGGCCATGAGCGAGTACTTGCCATACTTCTTGTTGATGATGTCCTTCAGCACAGCGAGAGCGTCGCTATACTTGTGGCGCTGCATAAGAGCACGGGCGTAATAGCCGGCAGCGGCACCGCATGTGGCGCGGCCCTTTGCCCACTCGCCACCCTCTTCGCGTGAAGGGAGCAGTGTGATGGCTTCCTTCAGGTCTGCCTCCACCTGGTCGAGCACCTCATCGTATGAGTTGTTCTTGCCGTACAGACCGTCCAGTGTTGAGTATGTATTGTAGTCGGTTATGAGCGGCACGTTCTGGTAATAACCGGCGAGGTTATAGTAAGAGAAGGCGCGGAGGAACAGAGCCTGACCCTTGATGCGCTTCATGCTCTCTGAGAGGGCAGCGTCGTCGTTGCCGGTGCGTGAGAGGATGAAGTTGCAAACATTGATGGTGTAGTAAGCCTCACGCCAGGGCCACTCTGTTATCTCGTTGGTGATAGGAGCGTTAAAGTTGTCGAACTCGAGGTACCATACCTGAGAAGCGTTCCATACCTCGTCGCCGCGAGTCATGTCGATGGTGTATCCCACACGACCCGTAGAGCCTTCGATACGTATGTGGTTGTAAGCAGCGATGACACACTCCTCGAGGTCGTCGGAGGTGAACTTGTCCGTGGTCTGCTGGTTGGGGTTGGTAAGCTCCAACTTGTCCTCACAAGAAGTCAGCGACATGGCGCTCAGACCGAGGAATGCTGCAAGTGCATAATTATATAGTTTCATAATTGGATTTACGTTTAATCGGTTATTGGTTTTTGGTTAGAATGTGAAGTGCAGACCAGCCATGAAGCTGCGTGCGCTTGGGAACGAGCAGAAGTTGTAGCCCGGTGTGAATGTGCCGCCAGCGTAGTCGACGTTATATCCCTTATAGCCAGTGAAGGTGTAGAGATTCTGAGCTGAAACATATACGCGTACGCCGCTTACCAAGCCTCTGAACCACTGGTCAGGGAAGTTGTATCCCAGTTCCACGTTAGCGATCTTCCAGTATGCTGCGTTCTGAATATTGCGTGAGCTGAAGAGGTCGTTCCATGCGAGAGTTGCCTTGTTGGCTGCGTATGTGCGTGGTACGCTTGAGAGGTATGTAGAACCGTCCTCAGAGAAGCGGTTGGCGTCAGCCATAGCCACGTCCTTGTTGCCCCAGCCATAGCAAGAGTTGAGGCTGTTGTAGATGTCGTCGCTTACATGATAGTTGAGCACGCCGTATGTAGAGATGCTAAGGTCGAAGTTCTTATACTCCATGTGAGCGCTCAGTCCGAAGTTCACCTTTGGCAGACCGCTGCCGAGAACTGTCTGGTCATAAGCGTCGATAACGCCGTCAGGCTCGCCGTTAGGACCAGAGATGTCCTTGTAGAGGCAGTCGCCGAGGTTGGCACCCTGCTGTGTGGCGTGATTGTCGAGGTCGCTCTGTGTGCGTGCGATGCCTTCGTAAACCCAACCGTAGAACTGACCGATCTCCTGACCTACGTATGTGGCGTAAGCGCCGGTGATGTATGATGTTGTGCCGAAGCCGAGTGAAGTGACCTTGTTTTTCAGTGTGCTGAGGTTGGCAGAAACGTCATACTTAAACGGATGGTCGTGGTTGCGGTATGTGGCAGAGAACTCGAAACCGCTGTTGTCCATAGAGGCAGCGTTCATCGTAACGGTAGCGTTTGCCACACCGGTCTGTGTAGGAACCGGAACTCCGTAGAGAAGGTCTTCAGAACGGTTCTTATACCACTCTGCTGTAAACTCGAAGCGGTTGTTGAACATGGCGAGGTCGATACCGATGTTGGTTGACTTCTTCTTCTCCCAAGCGATGTTCTTGTTGACGAACTCAGAAACGGCAGAACCCGTAACGACGTTATTGCCGAAGCTGTAGGTCATGTTGTTACGCTTCATCGTTGCCATATACATATACTCGCCGATGTTCTCATTACCGAGCACACCATAGCTGGCGCGGATCTTAGCCATGTTGACAATCTTCTTGCTGATGGGGAAGAACTTCTCCTTGTCCAAACGCCAACCTACTGACACTGATGGGAATGTGCCCCAACGAATGTCCTTGGTAAGACGTGAGCTACCATCGCGACGGATAACTGCTGAGAGCAAGTACTTCTCGTCATAGTTGTATGTCAAGCGGCCGATGTAAGAGGCGAGCGCGTGGCGATATTCGTAAGACTCAGAGTAAGTGTTGGCTGCGTTCTGAAGCTGGAGGTAGTAAGGTTCTGTGAACTTGATGCCCCAGCCGGTGAGCAGGTTAGTGTTCTCTTCCTCGTATGTCAGACCGCCGAGGAGGTTGATGTTGTGCTTGCCGAAGTGACCGTCATACACGAGAGTGTTCTCGATGAGGGCATCAGAATAGTTGCGCGAGCCCTTTGTGAGGCGTTCGTTGGCCTTGTCAAGGTAAACACGGTTAGACTGAATCCATGCCGGAATCCATGTCTTGTCCTTAGCCTCTGTCTTGCTGTAAGAGAGGTTGATGTTGTAGTGAAGGCCGTGGTTCTTGAGCTTCAGACCCACCATCTTGAACAGGTCGACGTCAGCAGAAGCTGTGCCTACGAAGCGGTCAACGATGGTGTTGCGCTGCAACATGTTGTTGACGAGCAGCGGGTTGGAAGCCGAGATGTCGCCGTGTACGTTGTCATAGTAAACGCCGTAGCCGTAAGCGTCGTAGCGATAGTTGTTGGCTGCACCAACCTTGTCGTCGAGCACCCATGTTGACGGGTCGTAAGCCTTGATGGTGGGCTGCATGAGCAGAGTGCCGCGGAGCACGTTGGTGACGTCGCCGTAAAGACCCTGGACATACTCGCTGGCGTTGGAGAGTCCCATGTTGTCCTGATTGGAGTGAGAGTAAACCATGCTTGTGCGGAACTTGATGAACTTTGTCTCCATCGTGTTGTTCACGCGGGCTGTATAGCGCTCGTAGTTAGGACCTGCACCCTCGAGCGTGCCCTTCTGATTGAAGTAGTCGAGCGATACATTATATGTGCTCTTTGCGCTGCCGCCGCTGAGAGCCACGTTGTGGTTCTGACGGATGCCGGTCTTGAACACCTCGCTGAACCAGTCTGTATTGGTGTTGTTCTGGAAGTGATAATGTCCGTCTTCGCCCATCTTATAACCACCGGGAAGCGTTGTGCCTGAGTTGGCGCAAGCCTGACCGATGTAATTGCTGTACTGGTCGGCGTTCATAACGTCATAAACGTCGCCGGGGATGATGTCAGCTCCGAAGTAGCCAGAATAGTTGACCTTCAGAGGCTGGTCCTTCTTACCGTTCTTCGTTGTGATGATAACCACACCGTTGGCGGCACGCGAACCGTAGATGGCACCTGCCGAAGCATCCTTAAGAATCTGGATGGTCTCGATGTCGTTAGGCGAGAAGTCGCGAATGGTGGTACCCATAGGCACTCCGTCGACTACATAAAGAGGAGCTGTGCTGCCGAACGAACCGATACCGCGGATGCGTACTGACGGGTCGGCACCAGGCTGACCGTCCGATGTGATCTGAACGCCAGCAACCTTACCCTCAAGCATTGTTGAGATGTTAGAGTTGGATACCTTCTTCATCTCCTCAGCGTTAACGATGGCAACAGAACCAGTGAGGTCAGCCTTCTTCTGTGTACCATAACCTACAACAACAACCTGATTGAGGACGTTGTTGTCCGGGGTGAGCTGTATCTTCTCTATAATAGCGCGTCCACGTACTGCCACCTCGCTGGTCTTATAGCCCAGATAGCTGACAATAAGCGTAGCGTTTGATTCGACATCCAACGAGAATTTTCCGTCCATGTCGGTGACAGTGCCAGTCTTCGAATTCTTAGCCTTGATGGAAGCACCCATAAGCGGAGCGCCAGTCTCGTCGACAACCTGACCCTGCACCTTAATGGTGGGGGCTTGTGCTATGGCTGCATTGGCTGTGACCGGGGCAACAACTGTTGCACCGCCAACTGCGCCGAGGCATAGCATCATTGAGAATACTTCTTTCCTCATTGTTTCTGAATTTAGGTTTTTTAATTATTATTTAGTTACAATTTTTTATTTCTCTTAGGTTTGAGATCGCCATTAGCTTTTAGCTTTAGGTTAAAGGTGATAACGAACGACTGTCTTACATGTATTGGTAACATGAATGATTTGTGCACCCGTGAAATTTACAGTGGCAAAATTACACTTATTCACTATTGGTTAGGTGGACAAACGCTATAAAAAAGGTGGACAAACGCTGTAAACATGCTGTTTTTACCTTATTTGTGGTTTTCTCCACCCGCTGTGTTCCTACACAGTGTTTTTGATATAAATCATGTGGGTGGAAAAGTTAAATTAAGAGGTGGATAATGAAAAGGTAAGAAATGGGTGTAGAAAACGTTCACTTTTACTCGTGTTTTCTTAAAGAGCCACTTTAGCAATCTTATAGAGCCTCTCTTACATTCTAAAAGAGCCACTATTACACTCTAAAAGAGGCTCTTTTATAACGCAAGAGAGGCTCTTTTAGAGTGTAATAGTGGCTCTATTGGAAATTAACAGTTGATAACACATCTTTTTGCCCCTTATTCGCGGTACAAAGAAGGTGCCACGCCATACTGTTTGGTGAAGCAGCGTGTGAAGTATTTGGGGTCGTTGAAGCCCACACGGTATGCTATCTCCGTGATGTTGCGGTTGGCAACATTGTCCTTCAGCATGCGCTTGGCGATGTCCAGACGGTAATTGCGGATGAACTGTGAGGTGGGCAGTCCGGTCTCTGCATTGAGCTTCTTGCTGAGCACGGCGCGGTTGATGCCGATGGCGTCTGCCAGCTCCTGCGCTCCGAACTTGGAGTTGCTGAAGTTGCGTTCCATCGTCTCCATCACCACCTCCATGAAGGGGCGCTCGTTAGCCACGGTCTCTTGGCGGTCAGCTTCGATGGTCTTCTGCTGGCTCTCCTTGTAGCGACGCTGGTTTTCCAGAATCTGCTTGATGCGCGTCTGCAGCTGTCCCGGCTCATCACTCTCCTTGAGTGCATCCTCAATGGGTTGGTAGAGCGACTTCACTTCACGCTCGCGCATCTTCTCCATGCGGCGCTTGAAGATGTAGCGAACGGCTACGCCTATACATATTAATATAATAAGCACGAACCACCAGCTCTTATAGAAGTACGGCGTGACGCTTACGTCTATGGATATGGCCTGCTCATTCTCGGCTCCGATGTAGGGCGAATATCTCACCTCAAACTTGTAGTCGCCGGCGGGTAGGGTGGAGTAGCGCACGCTGTGCTGACCCGGCTGCAGCTTCACCCATTCCTTTTCGTATCCCTTCATGCGGTAACTGTAGACACCTTGGTTCTCTCCCGTATAGTTGAGAGCCGAGAAGCTGATGCTGAACGAACGGTCGCTCTCGTGCAGCCTTATCTTTTTGGCAGTCGTTATGTTCTCCTTCAGATGATTGCTTCCGGCGAACACGGTCTGGTTGTTGACGCTCAGTTCGGTGAAGCGCAGGTTGAATTTGTCGTTGTAAGTGTTGCTTACGCCGTTGACAACCATCAATCCGCTCTCCGTTCCGAGATATATGGTGCCCTTCTTGTTGCGTATGGCTCCATTATAAAAGAACTGTGAGCTGATCAGTCCGTCTTCCTCCGTGTAGTTGTTGAACTGGCGTGTCTTAGGATTGAAGACCGAAAGACCGTGGCTTGTGGTTATCCACAGCTGTCCATGATTGTCCTCCACGATGCCCGTAACGGTGTTGTTGGCAAGTCCGTCAGCTGTGGTGAAGGTCTCGATGTGCGTCTTGCCGTCCTTGTCGCGCGTCTGGCAGTACATGCCGTAGCCGTTGCTGCCCATCCAGATCTTTCCGTCGCGAGTCTGACAGAACGCCAGAATTTTGTCGATGATGCGGCTTTCGGGTCGGTCGAGCTTGTAAGGCTGGTGCTTGGCGGTGAAGAAACGCTTGCCATTTCGACGCGATTTCAGATTGACGCTAACCATTCCGCGTATGCTGCCCACCATGAGTGTGCCGTCGCGGGTGACCAACGAACCTACACAACCCTTTATGTCGCGGCATCCGGGGAACGGATCTTCCAGGCGTTGCTTGCGCAGATCATAGAAGAACAGACCCTCGTTGGCACCTATCCACATACCTTCATTAATGCGGTCGTAAGCCAATACACCTATGAAGGTAAGCAGCGGCTGGTGTTCGCCGTCCACGTTCAGACGCTGTATGTTGTTGGGTTGCTTGGCGTTAGTTGTTGCCACGCCGCCTCCCCACGTGCCAATCCATAGGTTGCCTTTTGCGTCCGCCGTAATAGCGGACACCGAATTGTGAGGCAGGGCTGAATTGTCGGTGCGGTAATGCACGAACCCTTTTGAGCCGGGACGCATACAGCAGAGTCCGCCTTCCATCACGCCCACCCACAGCGTGCCGTCCGATGAGGCATACATAGAGTTGACGGCGTTGCGTGAAAGCGATGTCGGATCGTTGGGATTGTTGGCGTAATTGGTGATAAGCAGTTGGCGTGGCGTGAGTTTCACGATGCCACCCGTTTCGGTTCCTACCCATACCTGACCGTTATTCACGAAGAGTGAGTTGACAAAGTTGCTGCTAAGGGGATGAATAGGGCTGGTGCAGTTCCAGTGTTCAACGAATCCCTCACGGTCGTCGATGATGTCCACGCCGCACAATGTGCCGACAAGCAGACGGTTTTCTGGTGCAACGGCAAGGCTTGTCACCACCTCATGCTGCAGCGTATGGCGTGCGTCATAAGTGTGAAACTCGCGTCCGTCACAGCAGAACAGTCCTCCGTTGGTGGCAAGCCATATCTTATTGTTATACCTTATTATGCTGGCTGCATAATTGTTGCCCATCGGTGCGAACATGTGTGTGAGGTCCTTGGCTATGAGCTTTCCATTCTTCTCCATGTATTCGCTCACGCGTCCGTTAATGCACACCACCACGGAGCCGCGCTTATATACGTCACACATTCCGAATTCGGGCACACTGTTGGGGGAAGGGGCTGACTGAACCGACATTACACGGCCCTTCTTGTCGAAGGCTATGCGGATAATTCGGGACGTGCTGGCTATCCATATACATCCCTTTGCGTCGCAATATGTGCGGATGCAAGTTTCTTCCCACACGCTTTGCAGCTGCTTCTCCACTTCCTTGTTCACGCATTCGGGGATGACGGGGCTCATTGTCTCAAGGCTGAGCACCTGCGGACCTTCCTCAAAAGATATCCAAAGGCGGCGAAAACGGTCTTCGCTTACGTTGCGTGTGCTGTTGCTTCGAAGTGCTGTCGGAGAAGCCGTATAGCCGAGGCTCGTCATCTTATATCCGTCGTAACGCACCAGTCCGCCGCCATGAGTGCTTATCCACATAAATCCGTACGAATCCTTGAATATGTCATCGGCGAAGTTATTGGGCATACCGGTTGCCATATTGAGGTAAGTCGACAAGTATTTGCCCGCTTCACGGCTTTGGGCAAAGTCAAGAAGCGACGTTATCAGCATAGCAATCAGCAGTATGATATGTCTCATTTATGTAGTTTTTAGGTTTGAGTGTAGGTTTTACAATCTTTTGCAAAGGTAGCAAAAAAATATGGATAAAGTAGGTAATATATGATGAAATTCGTAATTTTGCAGTAAATACACAAAGCATAGTGGAATAAGAATGAAAACAATAATCACATAAACATACAAAGATACGTATATGACACGAAACAAGATTATCTACATTGCCATTGTGGCGTTGCTCGGAGCGTCACTTCTGCTCGGTTTTGCTGAGGAAGTGTTCCGTTTGGATTTGGGCAGCGCTTCATGGGCAGCACATTGGGCAACGTCGCCCGTGGCTTTGGCATTGGGCTTCGCTTTCGCCCTTATCTTCGGCAAGACCTTCCCCGACTTCAACAAGGTGATGTCGAAGAAGCTCCTTCAGTATTCTGTCATCGGACTTGGCTTCGGAATGAACGTCAATGCGGCGTTAGCATCAGGAAGCGAGGGAATGATGTTCACCATTGTGAGCGTATTCGGCACGTTGGCTCTTGGTTGGCTGTTCGGCAGAAAGCTTCTTAAGGTGGACTCGCAGACCAGTTATCTACTCAGTTCAGGTACTGCCATCTGTGGCGGTTCGGCTATAGCTGCCGTCGGTCCGATCATCCGTGCCAAGGCGGAGAGCATGTCTGTGGCGCTCGGCGTGGTGTTCGTGCTCAACGGCATTGCCCTCTTCGTATTCCCATACATCGGCGACTATCTTGGCATGACGATGAAGCAGTTCGGTATGTGGGCGGCAATAGCCATACACGACACCTCTTCTGTAGTGGGAGCAGGTGCTGCTTACGACCAGATGCACCCTGAACTGGTGGCATCGCAGGGTGTCAGCGCCTTGGAAGTGGCAACCACCGTCAAGCTGACGCGTGCCTTGTGGATAGTCGTTCTGGCGCTCGTCACCCCCTTCTTCTTCCGACAGTCGTTGGCAGCGGAGAGTGGCAAGCAGAAGCCGTGGTACTCATGTGTCCCACGATTCATCATCTGGTTCATCGTAGCCATCCTCTTCAATACCTACATCCTCAGCAATGCTTCGCTCCTTGGTGACAGCGTAGCCGGCATGGGTGGTGCATTCAGTGGAGCTGTCAACAAGCTCGCCAAGCACCTCATCACCCTCTCGCTCTTCTTCATAGGAGCTTCGCTCACCCGCGAAACCCTGCGCAGCGTAGGTGCACGCCCACTCGTCCAAGGCATTATGCTATGGATAAGCATCAGCTTGTTGAGCTTAGCGTATATTGAATTTGGAATTATGAATTAGGAGTTATGAATAACTCCTAATTCATAATTCTTTAGAACGGGAACAGCAGCGGCAATACTCCTATCATTACGATTCCCATTATTATCTGCAACGGCAATCCCACCTTTACATAGTCCATAAACGTGTAGCCGCCTGCCTGCATAACCAGTGCGTTTGGCGGCGTAGAGAACGGTGAGGCGAAGCACATGCTTGCTCCCAAGGTCACGGCGAACAGCATGGGGTAGGGGCTTACGCCGATGGCAGCTGCCGAAGTGAGAGCAATGGGCGACATAAGCACAGCCGTAGCCGTGTTGCTGATAAACATTGTGAGGAACGATGTGGTGAAGTAAACGCCGGCGAGAAGAGCATAAGGACTTGCCTGACCGAGATTGTCGGCAAGCAGACTTGCCACGAGAGCCGATGCTCCCGTCTTCTCCAAGGCCACCGACATAGGCAGCATGGCGGCTATGAGCACAATGCTCTCCCAGTTGATGGTCTTGTAAGCTGCCTCCACAGAGCGGATACATCCACTGATGACCATCAGCAGTCCGGCTATCATCACGGCTGTGACGGGAGCTACGGGGATGAAGTCGAACACCATCATCGCTATCATGGCGAGCATGATGACACCGGCAAGCGGAGCCTTATAATCGAGCGTCACACGCGATGCCTGCTCCAAGGGCTGACCAATGACCACGATGCCTTCAGCTACATCAGCGATGCGCTGTATGTTATTCCATTTTCCCTGAATCAGAAGAATGTCGCCCTGACGGAACTCCATGTCCGCAAGATTGTCGTTGACGTAGCTGTCGCCACGTCTTACGCCCAGCACGTTAACATTATAGAGTCGGCGCAGACCGGCATCCTTCAGCGTCTTGCCGCACAGACGCGAGTTGTGCATCAGCACTATCTCGGCTATACCTATATCATAGAACGCTATTTCTTCTGTGGCTTTCTTCAGTCCCATGTCAGAAGCAAGGCTTTCCGCCTGTTTGCTGTCGCCACTTACGTAAACGATGTCGCCGTCTGTAAGCTTCGTGTCAGGACCAGCAAGACGCTGCTCCACCTCCTTTATCAGCGACGAATGGCCTTTCTTTATGCGTCTTACCTCCAGCACAGTCAGCCCGTAACGGTGGTGAATGTCCAGTTCGGCAAGGGTCTTTCCGTTGGCAAGCGAATCGGCTCCGACTGTGAAGACAGCGAGATTGTCCGTAAGACGATACTCTTCCATGAGATCGTCCAATGACTTGCCGCGTGCCGGACGATTGTCTCCGTCATGGTTCTTGCTGCCGTTAAGGAAGCGTTTGCTGAGAGGCAGCAGCACGATGATGCCCACCACGATGCAGACAATGCCTACGGGAAGGAAGCTGAAGAAGCGTAGTGGCTCGAAGCCGTTCTCCGTCAGCGCGTCCTGGATGACAAGGTTGGGAGGCGTACCTATCAGGGTTAGCATGCCACCCATACTGCTGGCGAACGCCAAAGGCATAAGCAGGCGGCTCGCTCTTATCTTGGCTTTCTGTGCCAGACTCACCACGATGGGCATCATGAGAGCCACGGTGCCGGTGTTGCTGACGAAGGCTCCGATGACAGCCGTCACCACCATAAGCAGCAGAAACAGTCCTAACTCGTTGTCGCCAGCCAATGTCATCAGCTTTCCAGACGCTTTCTTAGCCAGACCAGTCTGCACGATGGCACCGCCCACTACGAACAGTCCCACCATCATTATCACCACTGAGTTGGAGAATCCCGAGAGAGCCTCCTGCGGAGTGAGTATTCCAGTGAGCAAAAGGGCGACGAGGGCGCACAAGGCGACGAGGTCGGAACGAACTTTGCCCATGGCGAAGAATACTGCCGATAGGGCGAGGATAATGAGTGTTGTTATCATATACTGTTGTCTATAGTCTGTTTTAGGCTATTCGTGGTTTAGATAACTACTCCCGTTCCGCTGCATGTAACCATCAGCATCGAACCAGTCTCTCCTACAGTCTCATAGTCAAGGTCGATGCCCACAACGGCGTTGCATCCCATCTCGCTGGCTCTATCTATCATTTCCTGCATGGCTGTGTCCTTAGCTTCGCGCAGCACCTTCTCGTACGATCCGCTTCGTCCGCCGAAGAAGTCGCGTATGCCAGCGCAGAAGTCCTTTATGAAGTTGGCACCGATAATGGTTTCTCCAGTAACAATGCCTCTGTACTCTTTAATGGGGTGTCCCTCAAGGGTCGGTGTTGTTGATAAAATCATAATTGTATTATTTAATTTGGTTCACTTATATTTTTATAGACGTACGAAAAGCATGAAATGTTGCATCGAAAGTGGCGTTTTTTCAATAAATTAACGAAAAATTATTACTACGTAAGCACTATTTTAAACCGTCTGTCCCTCCTTTCCTGCACTTTAATCCTAAAACGCAATTACATGGGTTGCACAGTATGCTTATTATGCTTAACTTTGCATTATAGGAGCGCGTACAGTACCCCTTTTTAATATGCGATTTGATTTAATAATAGTGTAAGAAAATAATATTTGTATAATATGTACTAAATGTTGGAGAAAATGTTCATTTTTACATGTAAATATACTAACTTTGCACCTACAAAATTCTTTAAAATCTGATGAGCACAATTATTGATTATCTTGACAAAGCGGACGCAAGCACGACAGTGGCACTCAACTTCGACGGAGGCAGCATAATGGACTCCATGTCAGAGGTTTTCTCTTCCCGCCTGTTGTGGGTGCCGATAGCCTTGGTGTTCCTTTATCTTCTCTTTAAGGCGGATGCAAAGAATAGACAGCGCGTGCTGATAATCCTGTCCGTAGCTCTGACTGTGACGCTTTGCGACCAGCTGACGTCCCACGTCATGAAGCCTTACTTCGCGCGTCTTCGTCCGTCGCATACGCCGGGCGTGGAGAATCTGCTCCATTACGTCAACGGATATCGAGGCGGTCAGTACGGCTTCTGCTCCAGTCATGCGTCCAACTCGTTCGGCGTGGCAACCTTCATAACGCTGATGACGCGACGAATGAGGATAGGCTTTTCGTTCTTCGCACTCTCGCTTTGCGTGGCATACTCGCGCATCTATCTCGGCGTACATTACTTCGGCGATGTCTTCGTAGGCACAGCCATCGGCATAGCCATCGGTTTCCTCGTCTTCTATATGCTCCCGAAGAACTGCCGTCAGATATGGCTCTCAAGACGTGTTGCCCAGAAACGCTGCGCAGACATGGAGCGTCTGACCTCCAACGGTCATCGTCTCCGTCTCCCCATCTTCCTCCGCTCGGTTTTCTTCCGTACAGCCAAGCGCCGTTACATTAATATGTAGGAATATTAAATGATATAAAAAACAAGGGTGTGCATTCTTTTCCTGTTCAAGGAAGAATGCGCACCCTTATTTCGTTTTTATTTTATACTATAAACTCTGTAATCAGAAACATGATTTTAGCTGTGGAGCAAGTTTTTTGTTAAAGCCCTGCCTACAGTAGTTGTCTTATCGTTAAACCTACCCAAGAATCAATCCCTTGAGCGAATTTGTGATTATAATTGACTGACGATGAACGCTTTTGTTGACAAATATATTTAAATATTGAGTCAAGTGAAAAGCAATTATTAAAAATAATTGATAAAAAGTTTTCTGATTTTCGTTGATTTATTTTTGTATATCAGTTAAAATATGTAACTTTGTTTTTGATTGCTAAAGATAAGCTAATGTTGTTACTATAATGTATGTTATATATTACGGACGACACAGTACCTTGTATTTGGATAAGTATGTAGAAGTCAGTGAAATTCACGAATATATAAGTAAGAAGGGTGCTGGAAAAGCAGGCAATCAAGGCATGTTAGGCGTTTATAGTTCAATGTTACGCCTTTTATTGTCGCTATTTATCTAATTCTGTCTAGAATTATAGTTAGCGTCAAAATGACAATCATTCAACGGGCAAACGATGAAGAACAGCCCTTGGAAGGAACAAATATTCCTTCACGCGTTGGACCTACCTCCAGCGTCCTCCACGAAACTCCAGGCCGTTTTTTGGCAAAGAGTTCACAAACAGTGGTGTCCACCAATTGTATACTTTCGGGAATGACATCCAAAAAACAAAGTGAAGAAGATGTTGCGAAATGGTATGCACTCCGAACGACATACGGCAGAGAGAAAAAGGCGTATGACTATATGACAGAAAAAGGTGTCACTGCCTTCTATCCCACACAGACAACAGTAAAACTTATCAACGGCAAGCGCAAGGTGGTAACTGAATCGCGTCTTCCTAACATTTTTTTTCGCTTACGGCACATTCAACCAGATTAAATCCTTCGTTTACGACAATGTAAACCTCCCTTTTCTCCGATTTTATTATCGCCATACACACAGAGGAAACAGAATAGAAAAGACTCCGATGACCGTCCCCACCTACCAGATGCAAAGCCTGATGGTTATTTGTGAAGCCGAGTCGGCCGATACAGTGGTGTCATTGACGGAGATTCCTAAGTTTAAGGAAGGCCAGCTGGTGAAGGTCATGGAAGGTGTCTTTAATGGCGTGGTCGGAAGAGTGGCAAGATGGCATGGTCAGCAGAGAGTGGCGGTGATGGTGGATGGGCTGGTGACTGTGGTGACAGCGTATGTGCCAAGCGCCTTTCTGAAACATTACTGAAGCGGAAAACAAGACAGAAACTATTAAAACAAACATAATAACATTCAACGTTACAAACATATAACATTCATATTTTCATAATATATGGACATACTCATAGGAAAACAAGGCACTCAGCCTTTCCCTCTCACTGAATCAAGTATTAGCAGAAAGCATGCGTTGTTTCATCATGATCCGCAAACCGGAGTGATGACGCTCAAGGACAATAACTCAACCAACGGAACATGGATATTGTGCAAGGACGGATCTTTCAAGCGCCTTAACGGTACGATGGCCGTAGGCATGGAGACGGTGGTGCGTCTTGGCGCAAAGCAGACATTCCGTATAAAGGACCTGCTTAAGACTGAAGAGCGGAAGCCAGAACCGCCGAAAGCCATCGACATCAGCGAGCTGCGTCATGTGTATGAGGCTTACAGCCAAAACAAGATGAGATTGGACGCAAAGACCTCCAATATAATGATGTGGCGTATGGCGTCAATGTCGTTAGGTACGGTTTTCTCGCTCGTCATATCCGTGCTTCTTCCTAAGGACTTCGTGGGAGACGCCACCATAAGTACTATTATTAAGGTGGTGGGTTCGGTATTCGCAATCGGACTGTCTTGGTGGATTGTGGATATGAAGAGCCGTAAACTGATACATAGCAAGGATCAGAACGAGCGTTATTTCCGCAAGACCTATTGTTGCCCGAAGTGCGGCTATCATTTCGGTAACAAGCTTTTCGATAATATTCTTGCCGAGGGAAGATGCCCTAACAATAGCTGCAAGTGTAAGTTTACCGGCAAATAAACATTAATATATTATAAGGTAGTCGTATGAAAATATCAAAGATGCTGAGAGTGGTGCTGCTTGTGTGGATGTGTGTGACCGGACTGGTGTCGGTGTCTGCACAGAAAACCTACGTAGTGGCTGTGGGCTTGGGAGACTATAAGTATCCTCAGGTGGCCCCGTCGCTCCCATGTTCGGTGGGTGATGCCAAGGCCATATCGCGATTCTTCCATGACTATAACGGCAGCCATGTCTTCATGCTGCTGAACGAGAATGCTACGCGCAACCATATACTGCGTGTGCTGAAGGCCGAGTTTGCGAAGTCGGGACCTGACGACGAGATAATCTTCGCTTTCAGCGGTCATGGCTTTCAGGGTGGACTCACCACTTACGAGACCCTTGATATGTCGACTGTCATAACATATAATGAGATTCAGAACATAATGAAGAACGCCAAGGCACGCCGTAAGATAATCCTTGCAATGGCTTGCTATTCGGGCGGACTGACTCTCAAGAGTCAACGTGGACAGAACAATAATACGCAGCGTCGCAGGACAGAAAAGACGAGCGTTATGTTGTATACGTCAAGCCGAGCCAATGAGGTGTCGTGGGAACGCTTTGATATGCGCAACTCCTTCTTCTTCAATCGCATACTGGAAGCATTCCGTGGCGCTGCAGACCGCAACGGCGACAAGAAGGTAACGGCGCGTGAACTCTTTAATTATGTTAATCCTAATGTTGTGAACGATACCGACGGTCAGCAGCACCCTCAGATGTGGGGTAGCTTCGATGACAGCATGGTTGTTGTATATGTAAAATAACATCAAATCATTACTACTATGATTATAACGTGTCCAAACTGCGGCAGACGATTCTCTCTGGAACGCAAACCGCCTACATTATTCCGTTGCCCTAAGTGTGCGTTTACTACACCGTTCAACCTTGTCCTCAATGGGCAGGGTGGCAATGTTCATACAAATACCACCAATTCCGAGACTTCGGTTCTTGGTACACAGGTCGATCCTCCGTCAATGCCTACCGATGGAGGTCAGCATACAAGCGTGGTGGACGACCTGCAGAACAAGACACGTGTGGTGGAAGGATTGGGCGAGATTAACGCGAAGACCAAAATGGTGGCGTCGCTTCAGCAAAACTCAAGAGCGCTTTTGCAGCTTACCTATGGCGGAAGAAGCTGGGGCGTGATAAACCTGCCTCACGGTCAATCGTTCAGTCTTGGACGGAACAGTAATGACAGCAAAGCGCAGGTGAAGCTTACACCTGATATAGCGATGAGCCGTATACATGCTGGCATGCGCACCGTGAGAGACCGTATGGGGCGTGAATTGTATCAGATAACATCTGCGAAGGACGACAATCCTGTGTATGTCAACAATGTGCCAGTGCCTAAGGGAAAGCCTTGCATTCTGAAGACGGGCGACACGATACGCATGGGCGAGACAACAATGCTGTTCAGGCAGATGTAACCAAATAACAATACTATAAAGGAGAAAGATATGTCACAGAACAAGACCATAGTGCCCGGCGTCGACTACGACAACCTTGGCAAGAATGATAATTATAACGAGGCTTTCAACGATTTGTACAGTCGTTCGGAAAGCGATGACAACCGTACTTACATTCCTGGTATGGCTCCGCGCCAATCACAGCCGGAAATGTCGTCTGGTGCTGTCGGAGCAATGGCGGTACCTGCAGGTGTGCAGTCTGAAAACGGCAACAGCCGTCATGTGTCATTGCAGAACAGAGTGGTCGTGGGTGTGCTCTTCTCCATATCACACGGATTGCTTGGTGAGATGTTTCCGCTGTATCTTGGACGCAACCTCGTGGGTTATACCGAGAACTGCGACGTACGACTGCTGGAGAATACCGTGTCGTCAGAACATGCCCTTATATATAAGGAAAGAGGAGTCGCCTGCCGGATATAATATAACAATTACCGACTACAACTCAACGTACGGTACGCTTGTGAACAACCTGGACGGCAGATACGAAACCTTGCAGGTAAAAGAGAACGATGTGATAACTATCGGCAAGCATTATAATCTGCTCGTCAAGATGTTTGATACTGACAAGGCTGGGCTGCAGGAAGTGGCAGAGTTTGACGCTATGGCGTCAGAACAGCCGGCAGCAGACTCGCCGGTATATGAATCTAACGTGTCAAACGACTTTTACACCCCGTCAGCTAAGAATGACGCCCCTTCGTCGTCAAGAACAGTTATATACTAAAAGCATAAAAACAAAACACAATATATATGGCTATCATTAAGTTACAGGGAGAAAAAGAAAAGAAGGAAGGCATATACTATGAGTTTGATGACAGCTCTGTGCCATTGGGCGAGGGCGGTATGGGTAAGGTCTATCGTGGCCGCCGTATCAATATGTATACTCATGAAACGCGTGACGTGGCTATCAAGTTCATGTTCGCGGGATTGCCTCCTAACGTAATACAGCGTGCCGAGGATGAGGCAAACATAAAGATTGTGCATGAGAATCTCGTTGAGATGATGGGATTTCTCGCTGTAGAGTCGACAATGCCCAACGGAGCTAAGACGGTGCGTTACCATGTGGTGAGCGAGCTGCTTAACGGCGTGGCTCTTTCTGACCTCGTACAGGGAGTTGTGACAGACCAGAGCGGAAAGGAAATACCTTACGCACAGTCTTTATATAAAATGTATAATACGTCACCGGAGCTCTTTGCCGTAAACGTGGTGAAGAAGGTGCTTTCCGGTATCATGGCATTGCACGATGCTGGATATATACATCGCGACATCGACCCGTCGAACATCATGATTACGCGTGACGGTAAGATAAAGCTCATCGACTTCGGTATCGCCAAGAAGGTGGACGGTCTGAAGACGCATGACCGTAACCTTACCACAGCCGGACAGTTTATGGGCAAGCCGCAGTATGCTGCTCCTGAACTTATCATCGGTGACCTGAGAAATCAGAACAAGCCTACTGACATTTACGCCATCGGCATACTCTTGTTCCAACTCATTGTCGGACATCTGCCTTTCGAAGGACCGTCCAATGTGGTGCTCAATGCCCATCTACATAACAAGCTGCCGTTGAAGCAGATAAAGGACAAGCGCTTGCGTGCCATCATAGACCGTGCATCCGCCAAGGACTGCACCCGCCGCTATCAGACTGCAGCAGAGTTCCGTGCCGCTCTTGACAATTATGTTTTAGGAGCTGACAACGGTTTTGACATTAAGGAGAAATTGCCGCTTATTGGTGGTATTGCCGCTGCGGTGGTGGCCATCGTTGTTGCCGTTGCGTTGTTTGTACCGAAGGGTGGCGAAGACGCCCCTGCTAAAGAGCAGACTGAAACAGTTGCTGATGAGAAGACATCGGAGAATGGAGGTGAGGTGACAATGGCTTCGGTGCGTAAGCAGCTGCTTAATCCGAGTGAAGCCAAGGCCGGACTGTCAGCGCTAAAGACACTTGTGAATGCCGGCAATCTGGAGGCGAAGTTCACCATGAGCCGTCTGTATGCCGTCTCTTCCGGATCGTTCACGCTTAACGATGAGTTTGTAACAATGCAGGCCAATCTTAGTGATGAGGTAAAGCCCGATCCTGCCAAGGCACACAAGATGCTCGGTGAGATAATCAAGGTAGACGCAAAGTTCTATCCGGCTCTCTATGAGTTGGCTTGTGATTACTATGAAGGTCCGTCGCTTACTGGTGGCGAAAGCCGCAACTTGAGCTACACCAAGGAATTGTTGGACAGGGCTTATAAGTATGCTTCTGAAGCGGACGACCCCGTTTATGTGAACAAGATTTCGGCTCTTCTGAGAAAGTACTAACCCATTACCGAAAAACAAAATATGATAGAAAACAATATTAACGCGACCATAGGACTTGAGGAGGTCAAGACCATAGCTACGTGCAATATTTGTGATGCTGTGGGACGCTCTGGTATTGGCGGACGCAAGGAGAATCAGGACTCATACAGTGGTATTCGCATAGGCGAGACCGTCGTGCTCACTGTGTGTGACGGTATGGGAGGGATGAACGGTGGTCAGACAGCATCGCGTATTGCTGTGGCTGAGATTCTGCAGACTTTCACAGAAACACCTGAAGCTGAAATCTCTGCTAATACAGTGCGCCTTGCTGTGGAGAACGCCAACGCAGCCATCTATCGCAGGGCTATGAACGAGCCGCCTCTTAGAGGTATGGGCACGACTGCCACCGTGGTGGTGTTGTCGCCCAATGCCGCTTACGCCACTCATGTAGGAGACAGCCGCATCTATCTGTTGCACAAGGGAAAGAAGGATTTTCGCACTTTCGACCATTCTAAGGTGTTCGAGATGGTGGAGCAGGGAATGATGAGCGAGGAGCAGGCACGCCAGTCAAGTTTCTCTAACATAATAACAAGAGCTCTCGGAATACGTCCACAAGTGGAAATGAAAGTAGAAACATTGCCTTACCGCAAGGGAGACCGACTGATCCTGTGCTGTGACGGAATATGGAATGCAAAGCCTGAAACGGATATGCTGAAGCTCTTTAATGAGGGAAAGACTGCTGCCGAGGAGGTGAAGCTGCTCACGGAACACATCAACGCCTATGGTTTGGAGCATGGAGGCGACCATGACAACCTCACGGCTATAGTGGCGGACATCAAGCAAAACTCGAAGATGCAGCACAGCTGCTTCAAGATTGTGGGTAGGGCTTTGGGGCGTCAGTGGCAGCGCATCAAGGGCACTTGCAAGAAAAAGAAATAAAGCAATTATATATTATAGTATAGAATATATATGGAGAAACGTATAATTATAGGCAGAGGAACGGATTGTGATGTTACAATCCCTGACGAAACTGATAATGTCAGCCGCCATCATCTGGTGATTTCGTTCAACTTCTTCGGTAAGATGAAGATAAGCGACACCAGCAGCAACGGTACGTTTATCAACGAAAACAGAATGCTGAAGGGAAGTTCGGTGCCTGTGACACGCAATGACAACATCAGACTTGGTGCCAACTGGCAGCTTGACTGGAGCCTCGTGAACGATCCTTTCAAGAACACACGCAAGGCGGTGATTGCCTGCTTGGTTTTCGTCGTATTGATTCTTGCTGGGGTGGGAGTGTACAGCGTGGTGCATACTGATGCCAACGATTCGCCGAACATCATCATTCCTAAGGCTGATACAACGGCTACGGATAATAACTGGAACGGCGATTCGACGCTTCGTGAAGTACCTGTTGAACAAAGAATAGATGTAGGAAACGCTGCACGTAAGTCGGTACAGCCTCAAAAGGCTAAAACCAAGAAGCAGTCTGGCAAAACGAAGAAGCAGGGAAGAAAAGATATAAACAAACCTTCTTACAAGGGTGTAAAGGAAAAAGACCTTTCTAAGGAAAAAAATATGACCATTGTAAATTGACGATGGGTTGGGAGACGAAACCATAATAAACACAAAATATCACTATAAGATGAAGAAATTGCTAAGCTCTACACTGGCTGTCATGCTCAGTGCCTCAGCAATGGCGCAGACTGCAGACTGGCTTGTGACACCTCAGTTTGCCGATATGAAATACTTTGCACCGAAGATGTATAAGGTGACAAAGGACAAAAAGGTGGGCATCATAGGCTCAGACGGCAAGACAATTCTGAAGCCGGAATATGACGCCATAAACCTTTTCTACGAAGGACGTGCCGTCTTTGTGGACCGCACTCCGAACGGGTGGCTCATAAAGGGCGTGCTCTCTGAGGACGGAACCGTGAATTATGCTGAGGACAACTATTATCTGTTGCCTAAGTATATGTTTTATTCGGAGGGATTGCTTACTGTACGCAACGAGATGGGACAGTATGGTTATCTTGACGAGAAATGCCAACCGGCGTTCGACTTTACCTCCGACGAGGTGCGTCCGTTCAGTGAAGGATTCGCTGTAGTGGGCGAAGGCGACACGTTCCACTGGATAAATACTGCCGGTGAGCAGATTCTGCCTCGACTCAAGAATGGCGGAACTCCTTACGGCGGTACCAATTTTCATAACGGTAAGGCTTATCTTTGGGATGAGGACGGCGTGTTCTTCACTCTCGACGACAATGGAAAGACCAATCGCGTGTCGTCACGCGAACTGACAGTAGACTATCTGTATCGTGTTGATACTGACTTTGGTGATGAAGTGCCGTACGCTTCATATTCTCCAGACTACTCTTCTGAATGGACACCGGAGGAGCGTGGAGGTAAGTGGACTTACATCTCGAAGAGTGGCAAGTTGCTCACTCCTTTCCAGTATGAGAAGATAGAACAGTTTGCCGACGGTTCGGCAATGGCTGAGGTGGACGGTGTCTATGGTCTGTTGCAGGTGGTGGAAGACCATTCCACTTTCTACACCACTACCAACAAGACTCGCCATGTGTTCTCGGCAGGAGGTTCGTGTACATGCGACTTCACTCTTGCTGTTCCTGAAAAGTGGAAGGGACAGGACCTTAGCGTCAGTCTGAAGGATGCTGAAACGGGGAATGCCATAGCTCTCAACCGCGGAGGTCAGAACCGCTATAGCTTTGCCTATCGCCCAAGCGCAAGTCGTTCGCATCAGCGCAAGTCATTCCGCGTAGAGGTGAAGAACAACGGCATCAGTCTGTGGCAAGGCGAGGAAGACTACGTATTTGAGCAGCGTGCAAAGTTGCAGTCGAAGATACGCGTAAACAACGCTGATGCCAACCAGAACGACCGCTGCTACGTAACCGCTACGGTGAGCAATCCGTCCGGCATACCAATTACCACTACGGTTACGTTGTCGGGAGGTGGCAACAAGGCACGATTTGACGCAAAGACCGTGACAATCACCATCCCGCCGCACAGCTCGAAGACCATTAATAGCTCGTTCTTTGTTAAGAATGTTGAGCTGAACGGATGGTGCTCGGTTTCCACTTCCGAAGGAACTTCTGCTCGTAAGAGCAATCTGGAACTCAAACCTTTCTAATAATTAGATAGTGTTTTTATAACTTAAAATTAACATTTATGAACAAGAAGAGTTTATTTATCATGCCTCTTCTGGCTTGTGCCCTCACGGCATCGGCACAGATCAATGGCAATGATGGCGACTTTGAGCAAAAGCCAAAGAGCCAGACTACTAGAAAAGGTGGAACAAATCTTCATGTCACGACAAAGGATTATGGATATTCGTTCACACTCGGTTTGCGTGCAGGCGCAGGTGTGTCTATGATGAGCGAGAAGTCTCCTCTAAAGCCTCAAGAGGTTGTGTT
>OCMD01000033.1_pt1 | contig 35840 bp, 27 predicted proteins | sample 1496061 | NCBI WGS metagenome assembly OCMD01 (sample SAMN01760939, study PRJEB22395) | human gut metagenome | reverse complement strand
TCCTCAACATACTTCACCAGCGAATCCTTGCCGTTATGCAGATAGAAGTCTACACGAACCACGTGGTTGATGTCGGCATTGCCCTTCACCTTTATGTGTCGGGTCTTGCTGTACATCATCGTGTCGCGGCGTGAAGGATAGGATACGAGCTCGATGAGGTCTTTGGTAGAATTGCTGCCCACATAATAGATGCCTACACTGTCTTTTCCGTTCTTGATGGCAGCAATCTTCGCCATCTTCTTGGCATGAGCCGCAGAGGTATCTATCGGGTAAAACTCGCTGGCAGCTACCGTGTCGCCGTCATGCTGGTCGGGTGCAAACTTGCAGCTGGTACCCATCGTAGTGATAAAGGATGCAGCAGCCAGGGCTGCCACAAAGTATAATATTTTCTTCATTGTTATTTCCTTTCTTTTCTTTAAAGAATCCTGTTTTGTTCGCAAAATGCGTTATCGGCTGCAAAAGTACAAAAAATAACTCGAAAAGCCATACCTTTTTTATCTTTTTCCTTTTAATACTTCGGATGGAGAGACGCGTGCTGAAGCTGGGCGGGAGGAGTTATGGGGATGGTATGGCAGGAGTTGGAAGGTATGGTAGAGATGGATGGAATGGATGGAATGGATGGAATTCCGTGCAAAGATACAACTTTTCTCTGATACTGCCAAATTTGGGGGTGTGATAAGGAAATGTTTGAACTATGCTTTCAGATTGAAAGTAGTTAAACTTCCTTACTCATAGTTTTGTGGGTGACAACTCATAGTTTTACGGGTAACAACTCATAGCTTTGTTCTCTTAAAGTATAGAGTTAAGCAGTAAATCAGGTGTTTACGAGGATTATGATGTTTTTACTACAATGACTCAGTTCCTCAGTTCCTCAGTTCCTCAGTTTTTCTCTGACCCTTCACTTTTTCCTTTATTTAGAAGTTTATTATATATATATAATTATATATATATAATAATATATAATATATAACAATTTAAAACAACTTTGAACTATAAGGGCTATATACCCCCTAGGAAAAAACTGAGGAACTGAGGAACTGAGGAACTGAGTCAATGATAGAGACTTAGAATCTTACTCTTGATACTGTTGAATATGTGCTTATATTGAAAGTTAAGTATCAGATTATCAGACAGATAAGATACTTGACGCCCTAAAATAGGGCGTCAAGGTTTTATTGTGATACCCATACCCCCTAAAACAGGGGGCATGGGTATGAAATGGAGTTTCGTTACATTGAACTTTCAAATCGTAACTTGATGAGATTTGGCTGATTTACATCTCAACCACTACTTCATGCTTGCCTTCAGAGCAAGGAACGATGGTGCCTGAGATAGGAGTGCCATCCACTGTAATCTGCTTCACACCCTTCTGGTTTCCGCTAGGATTCTTTACTGTGATATGGTATTCGCCACCACGGAACTTGCGGGTTACCTCATACTCCTTAGCGGTGCTTGGGAGACAAGGATCGATGAGCAAACCTTCATAATCTGGCTTGATGCCGAGGATGAATTCTGATACTGTATACCACATCCATGCCGCTGTACCGGTGAGCCAGGAGTTCTTTCCTTCGCCCGGCTTGGCTGCATCCTTACCGGCTACCATCTGGCAGTTTACGTAAGGTTCTACCTTGTGAAGTGTCTGATATTTTTCCTCTACATAGCTAGGCAGAATCTTGGTATAATGGCTCCAGGCATCGTTGCCTCGACCGGCTACAGTCTCTCCAATGATGACCCAAGGATTGTTGTGGCAGAAGATACCGGCGTTCTCCTTGTAGCCTTCAGGATAAGAAGAAATCTCACCCATTTCTACATGATAGGTGGTGTAAGCTGGGTTGTTCAGCACCATTCCGTGCTCGCATTCCAGTCGTTTCTTGCTGCTGTCCAGTGCTTTATCGCAGAGTCCTTCTTCCAGACCGATACCAGCCATCGTACACCAGCCCTGGCTCTCGATGAAGATTTTGCCTTCCTCGTTCTCATCACTACCAATCTTGTTGCCGAAGAAATCGTAAGCGCGGAGGAACCATTCTCCGTCCCATCCATGCTGCTTCACAGCCTCGTTCATCTCATCTACAGCCTGCTGCATGCGCTCGGCTTCTGTCAAATAATCTTCCTCTGCAAGACCGGCTATTTCGCCCTCTTTGCTTTCCATAGCTTCCTTGGCAAGCTGCTTGCACAGAGCCACATAATCCTTGCCGGTAACCACGAACAGACCGGCTATCATCAGACTCTCTGCCTTGCTTCCTTCGCCCTTGTTTTCGGTGGTCTGGAAACTCTCGTTAGGGTCCCAGGAGAAGCAGTTCAGGTTCAAACAGTCGTTCCAGTCGGCTCTTCCGATGAGTGGCAACTTGTGTGGACCCAGGTTGTTGATAACATGGTTCATCGAAATCTTGAGGTGCTCGAAGAGGCTTACTTCTGTGCCTGGCTGGTTGTCGAAAGGCACCTGCTCAGCGAGGATAGAGAAGTCGCCCGTCTCCTTGATATAGGCTACGGTACCGAAGATGAGCCAGCAAGGGTCGTCGTTGAAACCGCCACCGATATCGTTGTTGCCGCGTTTGGTGAGCGGCTGATACTGGTGGTAGCAGCCACCGTCAGGGAACTGGGTGCTGGCGATATCGATGATGCGCTGGCGGGCACGGGTAGGTATCTGATGAACGAAACCTACGAGGTCCTGGTTGGAATCGCGGAAGCCCATGCCTCGACCGATGCCGCTCTCGAAGAAACTTGCCGAACGCGACATACAGAAGGTGATCATGCACTGATACTGGTTCCAGATGTTCACCATGCGGTCTAACTTGTCGTTGCCGCTCTTCACGGTGAAGATGTTCAGCAGGTTATCCCAGTACTGGTTGAGTTCTGCGAAGGCAGCATCCACCTTTTCGGTGGTATCAAACTTGGCGATAAGCTGATGAGCTTTCTCCTTGTTGATTACCTTCTTAGCGCTGAACTTCTTGTCCTGTTCGTTCTCCACATAGCCCAGCAGGAAGATGAGGTCGCGGCTCTCGCCTGGCTGCAGGGTAACCTCGATATAATGAGATGCAATAGGGCTCCAACCGTGGGCAAAGCTGTTGCGTGGCTTGCCTTCCATCACAGCCTCAGGCTCGGAAAACTCGTTATAGAGTCCGATGAAGCTCTCGCGGTCGGTATCGTAGCCCTGAATCTCGGTATTCACAGTGTAGAAAGCATAGTGGTTGCGGCGCTCACGATATTCGGTCTTGTGATAGATGGTAGAGCCTTCTACCTCTACTTCGCCCGTAGAGAAGTTGCGTTGGAAGTTCTCCATATCGGTAGCAGCATTCCAGAGACACCACTCTGCAAAGGAGAACACCTTGAGGGTCTTCACCTCCTCAGTCTGGTTCTTCAGCGTCATCTTCTGCACTTCAGCCCATGTATGGAGCGGAACGAAGAAGAGCACACTTGCCTCTACGCCGTTCTTGCTGCCCGTGATGCGGGTATAGTTCATGCCGTGGCGGCACTCGTAGCTGTCGAGCGGTGTCTTGCAAGGTTTCCATCCCGGGTTCCATACGGTATCGCCATCTTTGATATAGAAATAGCGACCGCCGTTATCCATCGGCACTCCGTTGTATCGATAACGGGTGAGACGGCGGAACTTGGCATCCTTGTAGAAGGAATAACCACCTGCTGTGTTTGAGATGAGCGAGAAGAAATCCTCGTTACCCAAATAATTGATCCAAGGCCATGGGGTCTTTGGGTCAGTAATCACGTATTCGCGATTGGCGTCATCAAAATGACCATACTTTTTTTCTGCCATTGTTTTTTTAATGTTATTTCTTGGTAAAATATACTATTTTGATGCAAAGATAGTAAAAAGTTTCAGTTTCGGGGTTAGAAAACAGTTTTTTTTTGTATTTTTGCAATGAAAAGTTTGATGATTATCATCATTCTATTAACATTTTATACAGTTGGCTTATGAAAAGAAACATTTTATCACTTCTGATAGCCCTCTTTGCTACGATGCAGGTAGCGGCTCAGACATACGACAACTTGTGGAAGCAAGCTGAAATCAATGCTCAGAAGGACCAGCCTAAGAGCGAAATCGCGGTGATGAAGAAAATCATCGTCAAGGCTTCGGCTGCCAAAGATTACGGGCAGCTGCTGGCGGCTGAGACAAGACAGATGACACTCTGGAATGAGATTTCGGCTGACTCGCTGACGCCTAACGTGAAGCGGATGGAAGCAGAGGTGCTGAAGGTGAACGACCCGGCATTGAAGGCGGTGAGATATGCCGTGCTGGGTAAGGTGTATCGTGATATGAACGAAAAGAAAAGCCAGGAGTTTTTCAAGAAAGCCCTGGAGCAGCCTGAACTTCTTGCCAAGCATACATCCACAGAGTATGTACCATTGATGCTGAAGGGCGTGGATGGCAGTTCCTTTAACAACGATCTGCTGCATCTCATCGGATTCGAGGCAGACAGCAAGGAGGCGTATCTGCAGCTGTACACCTATTATAATAAGGTGGAAAATAGGGGCGCGGCATGTCTCTGTGCCTATAAGCTCATCGAGAAATACCGCCAGGACGACGTGAGAGAGGTGAAGAAGTCGAAGTATCTGAATACCATCGACTCGCTCATCCAGGTTTATCAGGATATTCCGGAGGCAGGCGAACTTGCCGTGGAGCATTTCCGCTTCATGGAAGGTGCTACCGATGCCAAACCGCAGGATAAGCTCAACTATATCAACTATGCGCTGAGCCGCTGGGGTGGATGGTCGAGAATGAACGAACTGAGAAATGCGCAGAAGCGACTCACCGAACCGATGTTCCGGGTGAAGGATATGCCGCAGGTGTTGCGACCAGGAGAGAAGGCGTGGGTGCATCTGGACGTGCGCAATCTGCAGAACCTGAAAATCAGCATTTCCCGCCTCAATATTACGGCAGATAACGATTATAATGCGCAGGATGAGGCTACCTATAAGATGCTCCTGAAGAAGACTACGAAACTGCATCAGAAGGATTACAGCAGGAATTACTATGGTCGCCCGGATTACGAAGAGGTGAAGGATTCCATCGAAATCGGTGGCAATCTGCCGCTGGGTGCCTATCTGATGGAGGTGACTTCGGATAATACCGGCATCGCTCCGCAGCGAGAACTCTTCTATGTCAGCAATTTGGCGGTGATGATCCAGCAGTTGCCGGATGATAAGCATCGCTATGTGGTGGTGAATGCTACCGATGGCCAGCCTATCGCCGGGGCGAAGATTGAACTCTATGACCAGTGGTATGATTTCAACACGAAGAAGAACAAACGAACGGTTCATGCCCGCTTGACGACCGATGAGAACGGAGAGGCTTACTTCAAGAATGTGGATGGAGAGGTATTGATTTCTACCAACAATGACAAATTTACGCCAGCCAAGTACATCTATCTCAGCCGTACCCGCTATTATGAGAAGAAGGATAATGAGACTAAATATCAGGTTTATACCGACCGTGCTCTCTATCGCCCAGGACAGAAGGTGCATGCCTCAGCCATTTCCTATACTGTCAAGAAGGGGTTGGATGCCAGCGTGCCAGGAAAGAGTATGGAACTGAAGTTTGTCCTGAGTGATGCCAACTGGAAGCAGGTGGCAGAACAGAAGGTTACGACCGATGAATATGGTACGGCTTCGGTAGATTTCGAACTCCCGAAGGAGGGAAAGACAGGACAGTATTCCATCTCCGTGAATGGTACAGCAAGCGAATATTTCAGAGTTGAGGAGTACAAGCGTCCAACCTTCGAGATTACCTTCCCGAAGGTGAATGAGAAATATAACTGGGGCGACACCGTGGTGGTGAAAACTTCAGCCAAGACCTATGCTGGTGTGCCTGTGCAGGGTGCCAAGGTGGAGTATCAGGTGACCCGCAGAAACCAACTCTGGTGGTGGGGCGCAGGATCTGCCGGACAGTTGGTGAAAACTGACAGTTGCGTGACTCGTGAGGACGGAACCTTCGACGTCGAGATTCCGCTGGAGGCTTCCTTGTCAGGAAAAGACGAGGCTGATATGAGCGATTTCATGCGCCAAGCCCGTTTCTTCAACTTCGAGGTCTCAGCCATCGTTACCGACATCAGCGGCGAAAGCCACGAGGGCGTGATGAGTCTGCCTCTGGGCACCAAGCCAACCATCCTCACGGTGAATCTTTCTAAGCGTATCGAAACAGACAGTCTGAAGACGGTGACCTTCGCTTACCGCAATGCCAGTGGTATGCCGATTTCTAGTAGGTTAAAATATCGAATTGATAAGGGCGAATGGAAGGATGCCGAGGCGAATGCACCGGTTTCTATCAAGGAATATGCATCTTCTGCCTCTTCTTCCCTCGTTTGGAAATCTGGCGTTCATCAGTTGGAGGCAATCTGCGGAACAGATACCCTGCAGCAGAAGTTCACGCTCTTCAGTATGAAGGATACCCATCCGGTGGAGCCAACTACCGAATGGTATTATCAGACGGCGAAGACCTTCCCTCGTGATGGCAAGCCGGTCTATATCCAGGTGGGCTCTTCGGAGAACGGAGCGCACATCGTATATTCCATCATCGCCGGCAACAAACTGCTGGAGAAAGGTGCCTGGGAGTTGGGCGACAGTATCGTGACCCTGCCTTTCACCTACAAGGAGGAATATGCGTCGGGCATCGTACTGAACTATAGTTTCGTGAAGCAAGGCAAGTGCTATACCCGAATGATGAGCATCGCCCGTCCTTTGCCTGAGAAGAAACTGAACATCGCCTGGAAGACCTTCCGCAACCGTCTGACCCCTGGACAGAAGGAGGAGTGGACGCTGAAGATTACCACCCCTGACGGCAAGCCAGCCAAGGCGCAGCTGATGAGCGTACTCTATGACAAGTCGCTCGACCAGATAGCCCCGCATTTCTGGAATTTCTCCCTGGGCTTCTATCAGAGTTTGCCAGACTGCTACTGGGAGGACAACCTCACTTTCCGTTCATTATACTTGAATGGCGTTTATCCTACCAAATATTATGACGAGAGGGGACTGGATGTGGATAAGTTTGATGGCAAATACTTTAGTTATTATGCTTATATGCAAGCGGTGGAGCTAAGCAAGTTGGAACGTTCTTCCGGTAGAACCGTTGAGGCTGTTCGTATAAAGAAAGACGAGCTGGTTAAGGAAGAAGCGAAAGTCATCAGGATTCGCGGCTCTAAAATGACCCGTGTCGGAGCGGCTGCTCCATCTGCCAACAAGGTTTTTGATGTAGTAGAGGAGATGCCGCAGTTTGTAGGTGGTTCTGGCTCAGACGTAGGACAGTACCTTGACAAAGTGCAGGTGCGTGAGAATATGAACGAGACCGCCTTCTTCTATCCTGCTTTGGAGAGCGACAACAATGGCAACGTAGCCATCAGATTTACCTTGCCTGAAAGCGTGACTACCTGGAAGTTCATGGGATTGGCGCACGACAAGGAGATGCGCAACGGTTTGCTGGTGGATGAGGCTGTGGCTCAAAAGACCGTGATGGTGCAGCCTAATATGCCTCGCTTCCTGCGTGAGGGCGATAAGAGCACCATCGTGGTGAAACTCTTCAATACTTCCGACAAGAAGGTGAGCGGCAACACCCGTATGCAGATTCTCGACCCGGAGACCAACAAGGTGGTTTGGCAGAAGACGCAGAACTGCAGCATCGATGCCGAGGGCTCTGCTACTATCTCCTTTGATGTCCAGGGACTGAAAGAAGGCGTATATATTAATAAGGTGGTGGCTGCCGGTAATGGCTACAGCGATGGTGAACAGCACTATCTGCCGGTTTTGAGCAACCGTGAACTCGTGGTGAACACCCTGCCTATCACCCTGCATCAGAAGGGTGAGCAGAACTTCGACCTGAGCAAACTCTTCCTGGACAAGGAGGGCAAACAGGCAAAGGGAACAGAGGAGGCAAAGGTCACCGTGGAATATACCAACAATCCAAGTTGGCTGATGATCAAGGCGTTGCCTGCCATCAGCAATCCGGATGATGAGGACGCCATCTCGCTGATGTCTGCCATCTATGCCAATACCATCACCACTTATATCCAGAAAAATCTATCTTTGGAAACCAGCCGTCTGCAGAATCAGGTGGAGAAACTGAAGAAATTGCAGAACGCTGATGGTTCCTTCTCCTGGTGGAAGGGAATGAAGGGCAGCAGATATATGACTACGGCTGTAGCCGAGATGATGGTTCGTCTGAATGCCATCGCCGGCACGCAAAAGTCAATCTCTAAAATGCTGACTTCTGCCATCAATTATCTCTCCTGGCAGACAGCACAGGAAGTAAGAGAAATGAAGAAGCAGGAGGAGAAAAAGCAGAAGGTGAATCCTAGCGAACAGGCGCTGCATTATCTCTACATCCTTTCGATGGATGGCAGAAAGATGAAGCAGAATCTGGAGCAGGACAAGGCTTATCTCCTGGAAAAGATGTCGAAGATGACCGGTGATTTCTCCATCTATGGCAAGGCGCGTGCTGCCGTGGTACTCGCCAGAAACAGCCAGCAGAATGCTGCCTACCGCGAGAAGGCTGGCGAATATCTGCAGAGCGTGAACGAATATGCCGTTTACCGTGAGGAGATGGGCCGCTACTACGATACCCGCAAGGCACTCTACAGCTGGAGAAACTATAAGATACCAACCCAGGTATCTGTGATAGAGGCGCTGCAGATGCTGAAGCCGAATGACAAGCAGACCATTGAGGAACTGCAGCGCTGGCTCCTGATGTCGAAACGCACACAGGTTTGGGATACGCCAGTGAACACCGTGGATGCCGTCTACGCCTTTATGAAGGGCAATGAGAGCAACTGGAGCAGGAAGGCTGAGAATGCCGTGCTGAAACTGGACGGCAAGTTGCTGCCGATGCCGCAGGATTCCACTACTTTGGGCTATGTGAAGACCGAAAAGACGGGCAAGGCATCTAAGCTGAGCATCGACAAAAAGAGCGATTATACCAGCTGGGGTGCCGTCTATGCAGAGTTTAAGCAGCCTATCAGCGAAATCGGTTCCATGGAGTCGGGCATCAAGGTGCGCCGTGTCATCGTTCCTGCCGAATCTGAGGGCAAGGGCAAGGCGCAGGCGAAGGTAGGCGAGAAGGTGAAGGTAACACTCCTCATCACCGCCGACCGCGACTACGACTTTGTGCAGATTACGGATAAGCGTGCGGCATGTCTGGAACCGGTCAACCAGAAGAGCGGTTATCAGTGGGGCATAGGCTGCTATGTTTCTCCAAGAGATCATGCAACAAATTTCTATTTCGATCGGTTATCTAAAGGTATGCACATCGTAGAAATGGAGTATTACGTGGATAGAAAGGGCGACTATCAGAGCGGAACTTGCACCGCTGAGTGTACCTACAGTCCGGAATTTGGTGGCCGCACAGAGACTTATGAATTGAAAGTTAATAATTAAAGTTTATAGATTGATAATTTAAAATAGAATAGTATGAAACGGATGAATATATGGATGCTCTCAGCGCTGTTGGCGCTGCCTGCATCAGCACAGAAGATTACAACCCAGCACGAGGTGGTAGACTGCGGACAGGTGGTGTTCAACAAGCCTGTAACTGCCGAATTCGTGCTGAAGAATGACGGGCACAAGCCGTTGGTTATCAACAATGTATTGAAAAGCTGCGGCTGTACGGAGGTAGATTATCCGAAGACGAGCATTGCTGCCGGCGAAAGTTTCGTCATCAAGGCGGTATACGATGCCAAGCAGATGGGTACTTTCACCAAGCAGGTTTGCCTCTATACCAATGCGGATGAAGAGCCGTTCATCCTCTCTATGAGGGGAAAGGTAGTGGGCAGCGTAGTAGATTTCGCTGGTTCTTACGATGAGATGCTGGGTGTCATCAAGAGTGATGCCCAGGAGGTGGAGTTTGATGACGTGAACCGTGGCGACCGTCCGGTTCAGCGCATCCATATCTTCAATCCTACCGACGAATTACTGGAGCCGGTAGTGATGCATCTGCCACCCTATCTTCATGCTTTCGTATCGCCTTCCAAGGTAGCTCCGCGTCATTCTGCCGAAATCAGTTTCGTGCTGGATTCCAAGAAACTGCGCGACCTGGGCTTGAACCAGACATCGGTTTATCTCGGTGAACGTCCTGGCGATAAGATTGCGCCTGAGAAGGAAATCGTGGTATCAGCCGTTCTTCTTCCTGGTTTCGAGAACATGACTCCAGCCAAGAAGGTACTGGCTCCGAAGATTGAGATGTCTGCCACCGATCTCAATCTGGGTAGTTTCAATGGAAAGAAGAAGCTGAAGGGTGAGATTCTGATTACCAATAAGGGTAAGTCGGAACTGGATATCCGCAGCATGCAGATGTTTACGATGGGCTTGCAGGTGAACCTGAAGAAGAGTAAAATTCAGCCAGGAGAGACCGTTAAGATGAAGGTGACGGCTGTGGCTGCCGACTTGAAGAAATCGCGTGTCAGACACCCTCGTATCCTCATGATTACGAATGATCCTGAACATGCTAAGGTGGTGGTGAAGATTAATGTACAATGAATTAAAAACGAATATCGTGCAGATAGAAATAGATAACGGCAGTGGGTTCTGCTTTGGCGTAACCACTGCCATCAAGAAAGCTGAAGAGGAGTTGGCTAAGGGCGGTAAACTTTACTGCCTGGGCGATATTGTGCATAACGGTATGGAGGTGGAGCGCCTGCATGAAGCGGGACTCATCACGATAGACCATGAGCAGATGGAGGAACTGCAGGGCGTAAAGGTCTTGCTCCGTGCTCATGGTGAACCGCCTGAAACTTATGCCCTTGCCGAGCGAAACAACATCGAAATCATCGATGCTACCTGTCCTGTGGTGCTCCAGTTGCAGCGCCGCATCAAGAAGCAGTATGTCAACAATCCGGAGGCACAAATCGTGATTTTCGGCAAAAACGGGCATGCTGAGGTGCTCGGACTGGTGGGGCAGACGGAGAGTCATGCCATCGTGGTAGAGAAGTTTGAGGATGTGAAGCAGTTGAAGGAAACCGGTCAGCTGGATTTCTCTAAAGATATCTATCTTTACTCCCAGACTACCAAAAGTCTCGATGAGTTCCACCGCATCATCGAATACTGCCAGGAGCATATTGTTGAGGGCGCTGTCTTCAAGAGTTTCGATACCATCTGCCGTCAGGTGGCTAACCGCATGCCTAACATCGCTGCCTTTGCCAGCAAGCATGATGTCATCCTCTTTGTGAGTGGCAGAAAGAGTTCGAACGGTAAGGTACTTTTCAAGGAATGCAAGAGCGTGAATGCCAACAGCTACCAGATAGAAAGTGCCGACGAAATAGATATGAACTGGTTCAAGGATGTGGAAACGGTAGGTATCTGTGGTGCTACCAGTACGCCGAAGTGGCTGATGGAAGAGTGCAGGGATAAGATTATCAACGATAGTTCTGCTCTTTTGTAGTAAAAGTTAAGACTTTGATTATCAGTTACTTGATATACTTGATACGGTGTTTCACCGTATCAAGGTTGAGGATAGTTTTATCGTTGATTGAAAAACTTAATATGTTGGTTATTAATTAGTTAACCCATTTGACGCTGTGTTTTACAGCGTCAAGTGGGTTCATTTTTTATAAACTGTCTGAAAATAAAACAGGTGATAAATCTTCTCCCGAAGACCTATCACCTTCAAAAAACAGTAATTAACTCAAAATTTATAATCTATATCATTACTACCTTGTTAATATGGTTGCAAAGATACTAAATTGAAGTTTTTTTTCCAAATCTTTTTCATCGAATAAAATAAATTTATCGGTAAAAGTAGTATATTTAACGTATTTTTGCACAAATAACCCGGCAGTCTCTTTTCTGTAGCTTATTCTGCTATTGCCTTTTGATATTGTTCCATCAGCCATGCCTTCTGTTCAGGAATGGTCATGTTGCTGTTGTCGAGCGTGATGGCATCATCAGCCTTTCTGAGTGGGGAAGTCTCGCGGTGGGTATCGATATAGTCGCGCTCCTCTACATTCTTCAGAATCGCATCGAAGTCGGCTGGCATTCCTTTCTCCTTCAGTTCATCGAAACGGCGCTGTGCTCTCACCTGTGAGCTGGCTGTAACGAAAATCTTCAGTTCGGCATTCGGGAACACGGTGGTACCTATATCGCGACCATCCATCACGATACCCTTGTCTTCGCCCATCTTCTGCTGCTGCTCTACCAGCGCCTCTCTGACGAAAGGAACGGCGGCAATCGGACTAACGTGGTTGGAAACCTCTAACGAACGGATTTCCTTTTCTACCAGTTCGCCGTTCAGATAGCAGTCTGGGCGACCGGTTGTTTCATTAAACTTGAATGAGATGCTGATGTTCTTCATCTCCTTCTGCAGTTCTTCAGTCTTTACGGCTCCATCTGCTTCGAAGAGTTGATGACGCAGCGCATAGAGAGTTACCGAGCGGTACATGGCGCCCGTATCTACATAAACATAACCTATTTCCTTGGCAAGATCCTTTGCCATCGTACTCTTACCGCAAGAAGAGTATCCGTCTATTGCTATTGTTATTTTCTTCATAATTTCGAACTAACTTTAATGTATAATTTATAATGTATAATTTATAATCTGTAACTTACGTTCAGCATGAGACTACTGCTACTGACGTGATATTTGCCGTAGGCAACGTTCAGATGGAAGCGCTCCAGGTTGATACCGCCACCCACAGAGAAACCGGCTCCATGACTGCTTTCCTCATCTTCTGAGGTGCTGATTTTCATTTCGTTGGCTCTCCGGAAGTTGTAGCCGGCACCTATCCACAGGCTTTCTGAAAGCAGAATGTCGGCACCTACTACGGCATGATCACGAAGACTGCTGTCCCAATGGTTCAGGTTGACCAGTGTGGCTGATACCCTGAACGGTGCGTTGGCGAAGCGTTTCGTCACACCCAACTGCAGGTCGATCGGCATCTTCTCATATTCATTGTCGTAAGCTTTCAGCTGTCCACCCAGGTTCTTTGCCGCACATGAAACCGACCATTCCGTTTCAGGGTCGTAATAGTTGATGCCCAGATCCACTCCCACAGCGATAGAATTGTAATCGCCAATATACGAAGTGATGAATTTGGCGGCAATACCACCCGCGAATTTCTCACCGAGCATATAAGAGAAGTAACCCGCAATGGCAATGTCCTTTGCAGAGAACTCACCCATCTGGATGTTGTTCTCATCCGTCTCTTTCATCTTGCCGTAGTCAACAAGCTGAGCCGAAACAGCCCACGAAGCCTTGTCGTTGACAATACGGTTGAAACTAGCCGAGGCAGTGTTCACCCCCGACATATAGTTCATATAATTGAGATTGACCGTCTTGTCGTTTACTGATGACAGGAGAGCCGGATTATGGAATATGAGTGCCTCATCATCTTCTATCAAGGTGATGTTGTCGCCACCCAGAGCAGCTGCATGAGCACTCACCGGCAAGCGAAGGAAATTATACCCCGTTTGGCTCTCTTGAGCATCAATAATTGTCGCAAAAAGCGTCAATATTGCGGAAATTACATATTTTTTCATTTAAATTTTCTAATTCTTTGGCAAAGATACTGCTTTTTTCAATAATAAGAAGTAATTTTGCAATGTTTTCGTAGGAAATAACGATTTTAAACGGTTTTTATTGTGGAAATTAAGAAATCAAATAGCGCACAACTGGAAGATAAGCGGGTTACATTTTTCCTGCTAGGTTTGCTGCTGGCTTTTACTTTCATCTTCGTAGGACTCCAATATCAGAGAGGTCCGCAGGGAGATGATGACTTGTCGGAATCGATGGAAGATCTTTCACAGGATCTGGAAATGTCGGCTCGTCCCGACCTGAAAGATATGGTGAGTGCAGAGGCTGTTTCGGCTCCTGCTTCTAAGTCAATTACCCAGGAAGTGAAGGCTGCCGAGCAACAGACTCAGAAGGCACCGCAGAAAATCAGTTCTACAACCAGCGAACTGGTTATCGGCGACGGCTCGGGTGTAGTGGATGGAGCAGAGGTGAAGGAAGCGGTTCCTGAAACTCCCATTGAGAATCCGGGAGCTGAGGCTCCTATCAAACTGACCGTCGTGCAGAAGATACCGCAGTTTCCTGGTGGCTGGTCTGCCTTCATGCAGTGGCTTACCAAGAACCTGAAGTACCCTGTAGCTGCCCAGAAGAGTAGGATTCAGGGTACCGTAGTGGTATCCTTTATCGTAAACAAGGATGGAAGTGTTGCCAATATCAAGGTAAGCACTTCGGTAGATCCATTGCTCGACAACGAGGCTTTGAGGGTGATGAAGATGATGCCGAAGTGGAAACCGGGCATCGATAAAGGCAAGGTCTGTCGCACGATGATTGCCATCCCGGTAGTGTTCCAGCTATAAATTATAAATTGTTCATTGTAAATTATACATTATAAATTATACATTATTATGAAGACAGCAGATGAAATTTTAAGCATGGTAAATGAGTTTCTGGCTAATTTGCCTTACGAAAGAAAGCCAAAGTCTCTTTATGAGCCTATCAGATACGTTCTTTCTATGGGTGGCAAGCGTATTCGTCCTACGCTCATGCTTCTGGGCTACAATCTTTTCAAGGACAATCCTGAGAAGATTCTGATGAATGCCGTTGCCCTGGAAACTTATCATAACTATACTTTGCTGCATGATGACCTGATGGATAATGCTGATTTGCGTCGCGGTCATGAAACGGTTCATAAGAAATGGGATGCCAATACGGCAATCCTTTCAGGCGACAGCATGCTCGTTCTGGCTTATGAACGTATGGCTCAATGTGATGAAAAGCATCTTGCCAAGGTGTTGAAACTCTTTACGACCACTGCTCTGGAAATTGGTGAAGGTCAGCAGTTTGATATGGAGTTTGAAAACCGTAACGATGTGAAGGAGGAGGAATATATCGAGATGATCCGCCTCAAGACCAGCGTTCTCCTGGCTTGTGCCTTGAAGATGGGTGCTATCCTTGCCGATGCTTCTGATGAGGATGCAGAGAACCTGTATAAGTTTGGCGAGCAGATTGGATTGGCGTTCCAGTTGCAGGATGATTACCTCGATGTTTACGGCGATACCAAGGTGTTCGGTAAGGAGATTGGTGGCGATATCACATCTAACAAGAAGACTTACATGCTCATCAATGCCTTCAACCATGCCAACGACGCTCAGCGTGCAGAACTGCAGAAGTGGGTTGATGCCAAGGATTTCGACCGCAAGGAGAAGGTGGCTGCCGTTACCCGTCTATACAACGAGATAGGTATCGACAAAATGGCGCAGGATAAGATTGCTTATTATTTCGAGCAGAGCAAGAAGTATCTGGATGCCGTGAATGTGCCTTCTGAGCGTAAGGAGGAATTGGCAAAGTATGCTCAGAAAATGATGAAGCGCCAGTACTAGTTGATAGTTAATAGTTTATAGTTGACAGTTCAATGTTCAAAGTAATAGATACACATACGCATTTCGATGCGGAGGAGTTTGATGAGGATAGGGCGGAGGCTTTCGCCCGTGCCAAGGAAGCGGGGGTAGGCAAGGTGTTCTTGCCTGCCATCGATGTGAAGACCACACACGCGGTACTGGCATTGGCTAAGGAATATCCAGACTATGCTTATCCGATGATTGGTCTGCATCCTGAAGAGGTGAAGGAAGACTGGAAGGAACAGCTGGCTGAACTCCGGAAGATACTGGAGGAGCATCGCATGACCGGTAATGCCTGTCAGGAGGGTGGTTCTCCTCAGTTTTCAGACTTGATTGCTATCGGAGAGGTAGGACTTGATTATTACTGGAGCCGTGAGTTCGAAAACGAGCAGCTCGAGGCTTTCGAGGAACAGGTAAAATGGTCGGTAGAAACCCAGCTCCCGCTGATGATTCATTGCCGCAAGGCGCAGAACGAGATGGTGCATCTGCTCAGAAAGTATGAGAAAGAACTGCCGGGTGGCGTCTTCCATTGCTTTACGGGCAACCAGAAGGAGGCAGAAGAACTCCTCTCGTTCGATAAGTTTGTATTGGGCGTCGGTGGCGTATCTACTTTCAAGAGCAGCCATCTCAGAGAAGACCTGCCTGCTGTAGTTCCTCTGGATCGCATCGTTCTGGAGACCGACAGTCCGTATATGGCGCCTGTTCCTTATCGTGGCAAGCGTAACGAGAGTGCTTTCGTGGTAGAAGTGATGAAGACGCTCGCCAAGGCTTATGGCATAAGCGAAGAGGAGTTTGCCCGACAGACTAACCTCAATGCAGAGCGGGTTTTTCCGCTATCCGTATCCTCAGTATAGGACGCAAGCGTTCAAAACTCCTTAAATAAACATAAAAAAACAATGAAAGTTATGGTATTTCGGAGGAAAAGCAATAATTTTGCACTTCGAAATTGTTGCAGCAGCATGTTGCGGCGATTAAGAAGAGTTCTTCGGAATATGGAAAGGTGCTCGAGTGGCTGAAGAGGCACGCCTGGAAAGCGTGTAACCGGCAAAACCGGTTCGGGGGTTCGAATCCCCCTCTTTCCGCTTTTATATATATAATAAGGTATATGAAGAAAAATACAGCTATTGCACGTTTTGCAATATTGGTTTTCACATGGATGTGTTCTCTGCCTATGATGGCTCAAGAAGAGAGCATGGGATTTCATCAAGCTCTTAAGACAAAGTTTATAGAGGGTAATGCGGGATTTATGTCTCTCGTTGCCATCGCCCTCATCGTGGGTATGGCTTTCTGTATCGAGCGCATCATCTATCTGAGTCTTTCTGAAATCAACGCCAAGAAGTTGATGCAGGATATCGACCAGAAGGTGTCGGCGGGAGATGTGGAAGGGGCTAAGACGCTCTGTCGGAATACTCGCGGACCGGTGGCTTCTATCTGCTACCAGGGTTTGATGCATATCAGCGAGAGTCTTGATGACATCGAGCGCTCGGTAAGCGGATATGGTACCGTTCAGGCGGCTAATCTGGAGAAGGGCTGCTCCTGGATCAAACTATTTATCGCTATGGCGCCATCGCTCGGATTCCTCGGAACCGTGATTGGTATGGTCATGTCGTTCGACCAGATTCAGCAGGCGGGCGATATCAGTCCTACTATCGTTGCTTCGGGTATGAAAGTGGCGCTCATCACTACCATCTTCGGTATCATCGTAGCCCTCATCCTTCAGGTTTTCTATAACTACATCCTTTCTAAGGTGGAGCACCTGACAAGCCAGATGGAGGAGTCGGCGGTTACTTTAATGGATATTATTGCCAAGAATAAATAAACGAAGAGAGAAATGGTTAAATTTCAATTTTCAAAGCAGAAGACGAAGTCGGCCGAAAAGATATCGCAGCAGGTGTTCTATATCATGATAGGACTGGCGGTGCTGGTTTTCGGTCTGTTCTTTTTGGTAGGCTACGATTTGCCTTTCGAAGAGAACCCCGACTTTAATGCGCCTCTCTTTACCGATGTGCTTATCCTGCTGATGTGGCTCTTCCTGATAGGAGGTACAGGTCTGGCAGTCTTTTCGATGATCAGAGATTATCGCAGCAGCAAGTCGGAGGCTGTAGTGAATGGCATTCCCGTGCGTCGCATCTTCCGCATCACATGGATCGGAACTATGGCAGTTTTGCTGCTTACCTTCTTTTTGGGTGGTTCTGCTCCGATGCTCATCAATGGCGAGAATTATGCCGACTGGCTCTGGCTCAAGCTTTCAGATATGTTTGTCATCACATCGCTCCTGATGCTGGTGGCAGGAATCGGTGCCGTCTGTTTCGGTGCCACACGTTATATTCGGAAGAAAAACTAAAGAGAGTGCTTTAGGCTCTCTATTCTATAAATAAGGATTAAATATGCTGATTAGAAGGAAGCAACACGAAACCCCGGGACTGAATACCACATCTACAGCCGACATCTCGTTCATGCTGTTGATATTCTTCCTTGTCACCACATCAATGGATGTGGATAAGGGACTGTTGCGCCAACTCCCTTCACCTGAACCGCAGAAGAAGGAACAACAGCAGTCGGTGGTAGACAAAGCTAACCTCATGGAGCTGCGCCTGACGGCTGGCGATACGCTTTTGGTCAACGGTAAGCCGATGCAGGTGAGCCAGCTCAAGGAAAAAACCATCCGCTTTGTACACCGTCTGGGCAAGAAACATCTCATCTCTATCGAGAGTGACCGCGATGCCGACTATAATCTCTATTTCCAGATGCAGAATCAGCTGATGGAAGCATATAGCCAGCTACGCAACGAAACAGCCCAGAAGAAATATCACAGGGATTATGCCCTCTTGAATAATGACCAGAAAGAACAGGTGCGCAACATCTGTCCGCAGCGCATCACAGAGTCGTATGCCAACGCAATGACTCATGCCGACCAGCGTGTTGATGCCAATGCAGAAGAAAAGCAAGGGGAAGAAAATTCGACAGAAACAGCTACAGAACAGCAGAAAGGAGGTAAACAATGATGAATTTTCATAAGAAATCGCATGAAGTGCCAGGGTTGAATACATCTTCTCTGCCAGACCTCATTTTCTCCGTACTGTTCTTCTTTATGATTGTTACCCACATGCGCCAGGTTACCTTGAAGGTAGACTGCCGTTTGCCACAAGGTAAGGAACTCACCCGCCTGACCAAGAAATCGGCGGTGAGCCATATTTATATAGGTAAGCCAACCAAAGAGATGCAGGCAAAGTATGGTACCGGTACCCAGATTCAGTTGAATGATAAGTTTGCTTCGGCTCCCGAAGTGATGGATTACATTTCGGCAGAAAAGAAGCGTATGTCGCCGGAAGACCAGAAGCTGATGACCGTATCAATCAAAGCAGACCAGGAAACCAAGATGGGTGTGATAACAGACGTAAAGCAGGCTTTGCGCCAGGCAAAAGCACTAAAAATCAGTTATTCTGCCACAGAAAATGGAAAATAATATTAATTTATCATGTTTTTCTCTTAAAAAATTGCTTTTATTAATTTTTTGTATTATCTTTGCAAGCAAATTATTAGTATTATGTCAAAACAAATTTTAGATTCATTAGATAGGCAGATTCTGAAGCTGATTTCTCAGGATGCCCGTATTCCATTTTTGGAAGTGGCACGCGCTTGCAATGTGAGCGGTGCTGCCATTCATCAGCGTGTTGCTAAACTTACAAATCTTGGTATCATCAAGGGTTCACAATTCATCATTGACCCAGAAAAGATAGGTTACGAAACTTGTGCTTATATGGGACTCTATCTGAAGGAGCCTGAGAAGTTTGACCAGGTTGTAGAGGAGTTGAAGAAGATTCCTGAGGTTGTAGAGTGTCACTATACTACAGGTGGTTTTGATATGTTTATCAAGATTTACGCGCTGAACAATCACCATCTCCTGGAAATCATCCATGATAAGTTGCAGCCATTGGGATTGTCTCGCAGCGAGACCATCATCTCTTTCAATGCATCTATCAACCGTCAGCTTTCTATGCAGGATCTCAAGAGTTTCAACGATGATGAAGAGGAAACTGATGAGGAGGCTGCAGCAGAGAAATAAGATATAAAAAGAAAAAAAGCAGTAGCTCCCTGCGGGATTACTGCTTTCTATAAAGGGTGAGGAATGTGAACGGTAAGCCGTTTTCATTCCTCATTTCTTTTTCTGTCACTTCCCATTCTGCCGGATTGATTTCCGGAAAGAAGGTATCGGCATGTTCAGGTTCCTTTTCTACGATTGTGAGATAAAGCTTGTCTGCAAAAGGCAAAGCCTGTTCATATATGCTGGCTCCTCCGATGATGAAACATTCATCTGATGCTTCTTTGCTTCCAACCGTTTTTTTGTTTCCTGCCTCTTCTTTCCTTGCTGCCAGCGCTTCTTCCAGAGATGTGTATACTTCGCACCCTGTTATCTGCTCTCTTGTCTTCGAGATAACAATATTGCGGCGGTTGGGCAAGGCTCCGTTCGGCAGCGACTCAAATGTCTTCCTGCCCATGATGATCGTATGTCCGGTTGTGAGCATACGAAATCGGGTCATGTCCGATGGGATGGCGTAGAGCAACCGGTTCTTATACCCGATAGCTCTATGCACTTTTGATATACAGGCGATGATGCTGAACATTTTTTATTTTAACGTTGAATGTTGAGTGTTGAATGTTGAATTATTCATTCTTGCTGTAAACTGTTAACTATAAACTGTTAACTATAAACAGCTCTCCCGTCCCATGGCTACTTTTGATCTTCCACTCCTGCGGATAGAGGTTGTTGGCACGGTTGCCGATGTTCTTTTCCCAGCCTATCGGAACCTGTCTGTAGGTTACCAGTACATAACCCTTAGGCGTATCGGCAGGCAGATTCACAGCCTCCTTGCGAAGGTAGCGGATGGCATCATCGTAGGATAACTCCACCTGTGGGAAGTGATCTTTGTTGAGCATCGTAGAGAGAGCGAGAGCCTGGTCGGGAATGAGACCCTTTCCCTTGTCTGTTCCCAGTTTCACACCGGCATGCAGCACCTTCAGGTTCTTTTCAGCCTGGTCGTAGATGTCTTTCCATCTGCCCGGAATGGCGTAAACCGTCTCGTTGCTTTCTGCAGGCATCCATTCCGTATCAGCCTTCAGCCAGCCGTCCGGAATCTCCAGTCCCTTTCCTTTAGCCACCTTCTTGTCTTTCTTCTTCTTATCCTTCCTGTTCTCCTTGGCTGAAGAACCTGCTTCCCATTCGCCCTCTTTCTTCAGAATCGCCATAAATAGACCTTCGCCTCGCGAAACGCCAGGAATGAACCGGTAAACCGGAAAGTTGGTGCCCGTGAGGTTGCGGGTGATGTTCCATGCATCTTCTACACCCTCCAGTGCCATCACTTCTGCGCCAAGTTCTTCGCATATCCAGTTTACATTCTCCTCATCTTCGTGCGCATTGAAGGTGCAGGTAGAGTAAATCAGGATACCGCCTGGCTTCAGACAGTTCCAGATATCCGATACGATTTCGCGCTGCAGCTGCCAGCAGTTGTTCACATTCTGGGTACTCCATTCGCCGATAGCCCCTTCATCTTTGCGGAACATTCCTTCGCCGGAGCAGGGAACATCGGTAAGGATCACGTCAAACTGCAACTTCGATTTCTTGTAATCGCGGGGATAGTTGTTGGTAACAATCATATCCGGATGACCGAACTTCTGTACGTTTTCGGCAAGAATCTGTGAGCGGGTGCGCATCGGTTCGTTGCTGAAGAGCAGACTCCCTTCCGGCAAGGCAGCTCTTACGGCAGTCGACTTTCCGCCAGGGGCAGCACAGAGATCCAGCATCACCACCGGTTCTTTTACGTACTGTCGGATAGCCATATCAACAAACATGGATGAGGCTTCCTGTACATAATATAAGCCGGCATGCAGCAGCGGATCGAAGGTGAATCCGGGACGGGGAGAGAGATAACGGCCGGTTTCCGGACACCAGGGAACCGGTTCGCCATCAGCATCCTTGCATTTAAAAGGATTGATGCGGATACTGGTTGGTGCCTCCTCTTCAAGGATAGCATGCTCCAGACGCTGATACAGCTTTTCGCCCATCAGTGCCTGCGTATATGTTCTGAAATCTTCAGGTAATGTCTTCATTCTGTTTCTTTTTCTTTAATTTGTTTGCAAAAATAAGAAATTTTTCGTTTCTTTGCAACTAAATCGCGAAGAGATGCGTCTAAGAAGCAGAAATTTTTCAAATAACAAGGTAAAACAATAAAAAATAATGATATGAAGAAAGCAATATTGGCATTAGCGCTCGTTATGAGCATCGGAGCCACCCAAGTGTCTTTGGCGTCTTCAGCTCCAAAACATCGTTATCATCCAACTACCCAACAGGTAGATTCAAAGGCTGCTCCTGCATCTGCCGCACAGCCATCTGCTTCGAAAGATAAAGACGACGAGGCGTTGGAGGCTTATTCTGATACAACCAGTACAGATTCGGCTAACTATGATGATTATGATGAGAATGATAATAAGTCTGTTCATTCTAGATACAGTTTAGACAACTATGATGATCCGTTCGATTTCATCGGTTCGGTATTTGGTGGCGGAGCGCTGGCTGTTATGATCATCTTCTGTATCATCTTCGGTCTGCTGTTTGTCTTTGCTCCGCTGATCATCGTATTTCTGGTTATCAGATATCTGATTCGCCGCCATAATGACCGGATGAAACTGGCGGAGATGGCGATGGAGAAGGGCATCAATGTTCCGGAAAGCGACCGGCCGATAGACAAGCAGAGCGATGAGTATCTGGTAAAGCGTGGATTGAGAAATGCCTTCCTGGGAGCCGGCTTATGCGCCATGTTTGCCTGGTGGGATGCTGATTTCCTGGCTGGCATCGGAGCCCTGGTCTTCTTCTATGGCATCGGTCAGACCGTTATCGGCTCGCTTCCTGCCATCAAGGACTGGTGGAAAAACCGTCATGGCGACCAGGGCACGGGCTATAATGGTACTCCGGTCTAGCAGCCGACATTCAATATATCATGGCTTCTCAATAGGAAGGGAAGTCACAAGAAAAAGAACAACAATTATTAGTTAATATATATAAGGTGGAAAAGTTATCCGATATCTCTCTCGTCACGAAGGTGGTGATGCTTCATGACCGCAAGTCGTTCGACCTGCTGGTCAGGAAGTATCAGTCACCCATTCGTGGGTTCTTCCTGCGGCAGACGCTGGGGGATGCGCAGCTGAGTGACGACTTGGCTCAGGATACCTTTGTCAAGGCATATACCCATCTGTCCGGTTTCAGGGGTACAGCCTCTTTCTCCACCTGGCTCTACCGCATCGCCTATAATGTATGGTATGATTATACCCGCAGTCATAAGGAGACGCAGGACATCGATACGCCTGCCGTTTCCAGTAAGAATGCACAGGGCGCCCATGCCGGATTGAAGATGGATTTGCTCAAGGCATTACAGATATTGAATGAAAATGAACGTACATGCATCACGCTGCAGCTGATGGATGGACTCTCTATAGATAAGATTGCAGAGGTGACGGGATTGGCGCAAGGCACCATCAAGTCGCATCTCTCTCGAGGAAAACAGAAACTTGCAAGTTACTTAAAACAGAATGGTTATGACCGATAAGATAAATGATAAGAAGTTGGAGAGCATGAAAGGGGAACCGTTGAACCCTCAGGATGAAGAACTCTTGCAGATGTTCTTTTCCGATTGCCAGATGTCAGAGATTCCTGATGACGGATTCTCCGACAGGGTGATGCAGGCATTGCCGGCTTTACCCGAAACTGATACTGCGATGTCGCTGGTTAAGCGCCAGCGCCTGGAACATTTATGGACGGCAGCCTGTGTGGCAGCAGGCATCATCATAGCAGTAGTCTGTCAGGGATGGGAGCAGATTCAGGGATGGCTTTTCTCTATGAAGATAGATTTCCTCCTCTCCGGTTCGCGTGCGCTTACGCATGTGGCAGATTCCATCGCCCACTCTCAGAATCTCCTGATGGTGCTGGCTGGCTTCGTTGTCCTCATCATGGTTTGGGGATATAATGAACTGGCTGATGCGCGCCAGTAGGCTTCTTCCCTGATATCAATTGTATGAATGATCAACTCTTTCTATTAGCAGAATAGTTTTTAGTGCTAATAGAAAGAGTTTTTTATTACTATAAATATCATCTTTATGCCTTTGAAATCTCCGTTCAAAGCTTTTGAATGTCCGTTCAGTGTCTTTGAACGGACATTCAATGACTTTGAACGGACATTCAATGTCTTTGAACGAAGATTTAATATTGCTGAATATAGAAAAACAAATAGGTGCTGCTACTTTTTCAGTAGAGCACCTATGCTTATGATATCGGTTTCTAAAACAATTTATAGGTAGTGCGGAGCACTTTGAACTCGGTTCGGCGGTTCAGCTGGTTGCAGATATCCTGATGCTCCTTGCTCTGCTTCAGGATAAATTCTTCGCTGAGCACATCGCCTTCCTTGAGCCAAGGATACTTCTCGGTGAGTTTCTTGCGCACATTCTTCGGCTTCTCCTTGCCGTAGCCCACAGGGGTGAGGCGCTCTTTCTCTATGCCGTGTTTTATCAGATAGTCTACTACCGATTGGGCGCGGCGCTGAGACAGATGCTTGTTATATTCGCTGTTTCCCTTGTAGTCGCAATGGGCGCTGAGTTCGATGGTAACGTGCGGGTTCTCTTTCAGCAGCGTTACCAGCTGGTCGAGGGCTGTTGTACTGGCTTCGGTAAGGGTTGCCTTGTCGAAATCGTAGAAGATGTTGTCGATGAGTACAGGGGCTGTGATGGAAGCCAGCGGGAACTGGAGCACGTATTCCTTACTCTCTTTAGCCGAATCAACCTGAAGTTCTTCCTTGTGGTTGAGGTAGCCTTTGCAGGATGCCATCACCAGGTAGTCGACATGCGGATTGATAGGGAGGACAAACGAACCGTCGCCCTTGACGGATAGTTTCCTGTTCGTTCCGTCGTTGCCTACGATTCTCACCTCTGCGGCAGGCAGTTCATAACCATCTTTCTCGTAAACCCATCCCTTCATTGTGGTAACAATCTCCGGATTCTCGAAGGAGTAGATATGATCGTAGCCTCTTCCGTCTTTTCTGTTAGAGCAGAAGAAACCCTGGTTGTGGAGACCCTCGAAAGTCATTCCGAAGTCATCGGCTTCTGTATTCAGCGGATAGCCGGGGTGGGTGAGTTCATATTTCCAGGTGATGGAATTCACTTTGGCGATATAGATGTCGAGTCCGCCCATTCCTACATGACCGTTGCTGCTGAAGTAGAAGTCGCCGTTAGGACGGAAGGTAGGGAACATCTCATCGCCTGGGGTGTTGATAGGTTCGCCCAGGTTCTCTACACCGCCCAGTCCGGCAGGAGTGATGCGCACTCGCCAAATGTCGAGACCGCCCTTTCCGCCCGGCATGTCTGATACGAAATAGAGCCATTCGCCATCAGGAGAGATGGCTGGATGGGCAAAACAACTGAGTGTATCTTTGCTGATTTCCAGATTTGTAGGCTTGCTCCAGGCTGCATCTGAGCGGTTGGAGGTTACTATCTGGGCTAAGCGGGGCGAAGTGGGATCGGTGGCACACTGGGTGAGGTACATCTGCTTGCCGTCTGGGGTAAAGCAGCATGCGCCCTCTTCGTAGTCGGTATTGAGACCGGTTCCGATGGCTTCCGGCTTGCTCCATTTGCCTTTGTCGTTCTTTTCAGAGAAGAAGATGTCGGCAGATTTCGTTCCCGTCACTCCGTTCAGGTCGCTGCCCTGGGCTTCGTTGCGGGTTGAGGTGAAATAGAGCTGGCTGTTGTCTTCGCTGAGGAACATCGGCGAATAGTCGTCTCTTCGGGAGTTGAAAACATCCATCCGCTTTACCTTGTACCGGCTTCCTTCCTTCTTCCAGACTGGGGCTTTTCGTGCCGATTCGAGTCCGTTCTTTACCAGCATGTTGTCGGGCATGGAATCGAGCAGAAATTCGAATTCCTTGGCAGCCTGTCTGTAACTTCCGTTCTTCAGGAGAAGCCGGGCGTAAGCCAGGCGGTCGTTGAGGTCAGCCTGCTTGTATCGGATGGCATTGCTGTAGGCAGCCAGTGCCTTCGGTGTGCTGTTGATTTTATCATAGCAGCGTGCCATCTTCAGAGCCACCTTGCCCCGGGCAGCCCGCTCTTTGGTAGGTGTCTTGGTGTACACCTTTTTATATTGGGTTGCCGCATCGTAGTATTCGCCTAAAGAAAGATGCTTGTCTGCTTTCTTCAGGTTCTGTTCAATGCCGCAACTTATCAGAAAGAGGCAGCTGATTGCTGTTATGATTTGATAAAATCTTATTTGTTTCATATTGATTTACATCTGCGAGAATGGCTGACGATATTGGCAGCCTGCCTTCCAGTTGCTGCAGCCATAAGCTGTCTTGCCCTTGATGATGACGCCCTTGCCGCAGAGCGGGCATGGCTTGCCTACCATTGGGTCGGCAGCTGGAGCCGGCTGAGCAGGGGCATTCTGAGAATCAGTATTCTGTGCTGCAGCCTTATCGGCTTTCTTGGCAGCAGCCTTTCGGACAGCCGGTTTCTTGGCAGCTGGTTTCTTCTTGAGGTCTTCCTCTGTCATGATGGTCACTCTCCGGTTGCTGTTGTCTGACAACACATCGATGACTATCTTGTTGATCTGTTCTTTCAGTCCGTTGATGAAGTCGGCAGGATCGTAGGTCTTGTGCTCGATGTCGCGGAGTTTCTTCTCCCAGATACCGGTCAGTTCGCAACTCTTCAGCAGTTCCTCATGGATGGTGTCGATGAGTTCGATGCCTGTCGGGGTTGCCATCAGATTCTTGCGCTGGCGACGGATGTAGTGGCGCTTGAAGAGGGTCTCGATGATGCCGGCACGGGAGGATGGTCGGCCGATTCCGTTCTCCTTCAATGCAGCACGAAGTTCTTCGTCTTCTACGAATTTACCGGCTGTCTCCATCGCACGGAGCAGGGTTGCCTCGGTATAATACTTAGGTGGCGTGGTCCATTTCTCCGTCAGGGTAGGCTGATGTTCTCCCGATTCGCCTTTTGTGAAGGATGGGAGGGTTCTTTCTTCTACCACTTCCTTCTTGGCGCCGTTTCCTGAGTCTGCATTTCCGTTGGCGTTATCTGAAGCATCATCGTCATCTGCATTCTTTACATCCTTGGCATAGACTACTCGCCAGCCTGGTTCGAGAATCTCCTTACCGCTTACCTTGAACTCTATCTTCTCCGGTTTCGGTCCGTCTTCGTTGATGACTTCGCCCAAAACGGTGGTGGTGGAGAATTTACAGTCCGGATAGAACACGCTGATAAAGCGTTTGGCGATGAGATCATATACGTTTGCCTCCATATCGGTGAGTCCGGTTGGCGGAACACCGGTTGGGATAATGGCGTGGTGGTCGGTTACCTTGCTATTATCGAAAACCTTCTTGCTCTTCGGCAATTTCTTGCTGATTGTTGCGAGCTGCTGGATGAGTGGGAGGTATTTCTGCTGACTCATGATCTTTGCCTGACTTACTCCGTTCAGAATCTGCGGACATTTCGGATAGATATCGTCGGTCAGGAACTGGGTGTCTACACGAGGATAAGTGGTGTACTTCTTCTCGTAGAGACTCTGGATGAGCTTCAGCGTAATATCGGCAGAGTAAGCAAACTTTTTGTTGCAATCCACCTGCAGCGAAGTGAGGTCGTAGAGATGAGGCGGCGCCTCGTTTCCCTTCTTCTTGCTTACATCGGTAACGGTGAAGGGTTTGCCGGCGATGGTACTGAAAGCCTTCTCGCCTTCCTCCTTGCTGGTAAACTTGCCGCTGGTGGCGGTAAACTGGGTGTCGCGGTAGATGGTGGCGAGTACCCAGTAAGGTTCGGAAACGAAGTTGTCGATTTCCTTCTGACGGTTTACGATGAGGGCAAGGGTAGGGGTCTGCACCCGGCCGATGCTGAGCACCTGTCGGTTCTGGCCGTATTTCAATGTGTAAAGTCGGGTGGCGTTCATACCGAGAATCCAGTCGCCGATGGCACGGGAAAGTCCGGCAAGATAGAGTGACTGATATTCCCCCTGGTCTTTCAGTTCCTGGAAGCCCTGCTTGATGGCTTCATCGGTCATGGACGAAATCCACAGTCTCTTGACGGGGCATTTCGCCTGTGCCTTCTGCATCACCCATCTCTGGATAAGCTCTCCTTCCTGTCCGGCGTCACCGCAGTTGATGATGCTGTCGGCAGCCTGCATCAGTTTCTCGATGGTAGCAAACTGCTTCTTGATGCCTTCATCGTTGATGAGCTTGATACCGAATCGCTGTGGAATCATCGGCAACGCCGCAAGGCTCCAATGTTTCCACATCGGAGTATAATCATCCGGTTCCTTCAGCTCACAAAGGTGGCCGAAGGTCCATGTTACTTGGTAACCATTACCTTCCATATAACCGTCGCGTGCCGTGGTAGCCCCGATGATTCGGGCGATATCCTTAGCCACACTCGGTTTCTCTGCTATACAAACTATCATGTTTTATTCTTATTTCTGTTTGCAAAGGTACAATAAAATAATGAGATAGCCATCATTTCGCCTCCTTTTTCTCATGGCAGGGAATAAAATATTCCACAAAAAAGGTCGCCCTGAAAGAGCAAAAGCTTCTTGCATTCAAAGCTTTTGCCCTTTCAGGGCGACCTTGCTGATTGTTATCTAACCCAGGGTGTTGCCCTGGGCTAGGAGCTTCTGCCCTTTCAGGGCGTGTGGGTAAATCCTTGCGTGCGATTACTCGTACTCCTGCCAGCTCTTAATCTGAAGCTGATCCTGGCTCATTGTGCAGAATGCCTCGATGAAGGCGGAAGCCAGACGGGCATTGGTGATCAGAGGAATGTTGTGGTCGATGGCGCCACGACGGATTCTGTAACCATTGGTCAACTCACGCTTGGTATGATTCTTAGGGATGTTGACGATGAGGTCGAACTTGTGGTCGGCAATCATCTGCATCACGTTAGGAAGATCCTTGTGGTCCTCATCAGGCCATCCTACGGCTGTAGCCTTCACGTTGTTGTCGTTCAGGAACTTCGCTGTGCCGGCTGTAGCATAGATGGTGTAACCATTCTTCACCAGCGCCTGGGCAGCGTCGAGCAGAGAAGCCTTCTCCTTGGCACCACCGCTTGAAAGCATGATGCCCTTGTCCTTTGAAGGAATCTTGTAGCCGGTGGCAATCAATGAGTTGAGCAATGCCTCCTCGAAAGTATCACCCATACAACCTACCTCACCGGTAGAACTCATGTCCACACCCAAAACTGGGTCGGCGTTCTGCAAGCGGGCGAATGAGAACTGTGATGCCTTCACACCCATGCGGTCGATATCGAAAGCAGACTTATCCGGTTTCTGATATGGAGCATCGAGCATGATGCGGGTAGCCGTTTCGATGAAGTTGCGCTTCAATACCTTGCTCACGAATGGGAACGAACGGGATGCACGGAGATTACACTCGATTACCTTTACATCGCGACCCTTAGCCAGGTACTGGATATTGAAAGGACCCGAGATGTTGAGCTCCTTGGCGATAGCACGTGAAATCTTCTTGATCTGACGGGCTGTAGCGAAGGAAATCTGCTGGGCAGGGAAGGTCATGGTAGCGTCGCCGGAGTGAACACCTGCATACTCTACGTGCTCTGAAATACCATACTCTACAATCTCACCGTTCTGAGCCACACCGTCGAACTCAATCTCGTTGGTCTCTGTCATAAACTGAGAGATAACTACTGGGTACTCCTTAGAAACCTCAGAAGCTGCCTCCAGGAAGCGACGCAACTCATCATCATCGTGGCAAACGTTCATGGCTGCACCGGAAAGAACGTAGGATGGACGAACGAGAACAGGATAGCCTACCTCGTCGATGAACTTCTGAACATCCTCCATTGATGTGAGGGCGCTCCACTTAGGCTGGTCGATACCCAACTTATCGAGCATGGCAGAGAACTTACCGCGGTTCTCGGCACGGTCGATGTTGACAGGAGATGTACCCAGGATTGGCACAGACTGGCGATGGAGCTTCATAGCCAGGTTGTTTGGAATCTGACCACCTACAGAAACAATCACGCCACGTGGTGACTCCAGGTCGATGACATCGAGTACACGCTCGAATGAAAGCTCATCGAAGTAGAGACGGTCGCACATATCGTAGTCGGTAGATACGGTCTCCGGGTTGTAGTTGATCATGATTGACTTGTAACCCAACTTGCGGGCTGTATTGATGGCGTTTACTGAACACCAGTCGAACTCTACAGAAGAACCGATGCGGTAAGCACCCGAACCGAGAACGATGACAGACTTCTCGTTCTTGTAGTAGTTGATGTCGTAACCCTCTACAGCGTATGTCATGTAGAGATAGTTGGTGAGGTCAGGATGCTCGCTAGCCACAGTAGGGATGCGCTTTACGGCAGGCAGAATGTTCAACTTCTTACGCTGGGCACGAACTGCGAGCACCTCCTTCTCCATATTTGTGTTCTGAGTCTTCAATACGAAGCGGCCAATCTGGAAGTCAGAGAAGCCCAATACCTTAGCCTCGCGCAATACCTCGGCAGGAATCTCCTCCAAAGTATTATATTCAGAAAGCTTGTGCTTGTAATCTACGATATTCTTCATGCGCTCGATGAACCAAGGATCAATCTTGGTCAACTCCTCGATGCGCTCGATGGTGTAACCTTCCTCCAAAGCCTGGGCGATGGCGAAGATACGGAGGTCGGTAGGGTTAGAAAGTTCCTCATCCAGGTTATCAAACTTGGTGTGGTCGTTGCCTACGAAACCGTGCATTCCCTGACCAATCATACGGAGACCCTTCTGGAGCATCTCTTCGAATGAACGGCCGATAGACATGATTTCGCCTACAGACTTCATGGAAGAACCAATCTTGCGGCTTACACCGGCAAACTTGGTAAGGTCCCAACGAGGAATCTTACAGATCATATAGTCGAGTGATGGAGCTACATAAGCTGAGTTAGGAGTACCCATCTCGCCAATCTGGTCGAGCGTGTAACCGAGGGCAATCTTGGCTGCAACGAAAGCGAGCGGATAACCGGTAGCCTTAGAAGCGAGGGCAGAAGAACGGCTCAAGCGAGCATTGATCTCGATGATACGGTAGTCGTTGGTCTCAGCATTGAAAGCATACTGGATGTTGCACTCACCCACGATGTTGAGGTGACGCACACACTTCACGGCGATGTCCTGCAACATCTTCACCTGCTCGTCGGTAAGAGAACAGGTTGGAGCCACAACGATAGACTCACCTGTATGGATTCCGAGTGGGTCGAAGTTTTCCATAGAGGCAACGGTGAAGCAACGGTCGTTCGCATCACGGATGCACTCGAACTCAATCTCCTTCCATCCCTTCAGGCTCTCCTCAACGAGTACCTGAGGTGCGAAAGTGAAGGCAGATTCAGCAATCTCCTTAAACTCCTCTTCGGTCTTGCAGACACCAGAACCGAGACCACCCAGCGCGTAGGCAGAACGGATCATGATAGGGTAGCCGATGTTGCGTGCCGCAGCCACAGCCTCCTCCATGTTCTCGCAAGCGTGGCTTACAGGAACCTTGAGGTCAACCTTGTTAAGCTCCTTTACGAAGAGGTCGCGGTCTTCCGTGTTCATGATAGCCTCTACCGAAGTACCCAACACATCTACACCGTACTCCTTGAGCACACCGTTGAGGTAAAGTTCTGTACCAACGTTCAAACCCGTCTGTCCACCCCAAGCCAACATGATGCCGTCTGGGCGCTCCTTCTTGATAATTTCAGTTACAAAAAAAGGTGTCACCGGCAAGAAATAAACCTTGTCAGCAATACCTTCACTTGTCTGAATTGTAGCAACGTTTGGATTAATGAGGACGGAACTAATACCCTCCTCGCGCAAAGCCTTGAGAGCCTGCGAACCGGAATAGTCAAACTCACCTGCCTGGCCGATCTTCAAAGCACCGGAACCCAGAACGAGGACTTTCTTAAGCTGTTTCTTCATCATTAAATATAACTATAAGTTTGTTCTTTATATGTCTTGTTATTTATGTTTTTAGCAACTAAACTGTATTTGTGTTAGTTCACAAATGGTAGACACACTATTTCTAGATGCAAAGTTACGCTATTTATTTGATTATCCCAAATTTTCTGCAAATCTTTACAGTTAAATAACATCAATTATTATTATTTCTTCTCTAGAATGTCGTATTTTTGCAATTATTTTGTTACTTTTGCAGCGGCTTTTAGTCATGTAGAAAAAGAATAAAAAATAGCAAACAAGATAAATATAACAACAATGAAAGTCGGATTATTCGTCCCTTGTTATGTGGATGCCCTTTACCCTGAAGCGGGTGTGGCTACATACAAGTTGCTTAAGCATTATGGACTAGACGTGGGTTATCCCGAAAAACAGACTTGCTGCGGCCAGCCAATGGCTAATGCCGGTTTTCAGGAAAAGTCGGAGAAGGTCATAGAGACATTTGATGAGCTGTTCAAGGATTACGATTATATCGTAGCTCCTTCAGCCTCATGTGCTGCTTACGTAAAGGTGTATTATCCTAAAATCCTTGAGGGTAAGCACGAGTGTATTTCCTCAAAGAAAATCATGGATGTTGTGGAGTTCCTTCACGATGTGCTGAAGGTGGATCATGTGCCGGGCAAGTTCCCGCATGTGGTGAGTGTGCATAACAGTTGCCACGGTGTGCGCGAACTGGGATTGTCATCTCCTTCTGAGCGCCACATCAAGCCGTTCAATAAGATTATTGACCTTTTAAATATGGTGGAAGGTATTACTATCCACGAACCGGAGCGCAAGGATGAGTGTTGCGGATTCGGCGGTATGTTCTCTATTGAGGAGCCTGCCGTTTCTACCCGTATGGGCGAAGATAAGATCAAGCGCCACATGGCTACAGGTGCCGAGTATGTAACGGGTCCGGATTCTTCCTGTCTGATGCACATGGCTGGAATCGCCAAGAAAGAGAATATGCCGATCAAGTTTATTCATGTTGTTCAAATATTAGCTGCAGGACTATGAGTACAGAACATTCCAAGAGAGCTGCGAAGTTTACGCAGAACGTAGAGAAGACCACCTGGCACGACGCTACCTTCTGGTCTGTTCGTCAGAAGAGAGATAAAATGGCGCAGGAACTTCCTGAGTGGGAAGACCTCCGTGAGCATGCGTCTGAAATCAAGATGCATACGATTACCCATCTCGCCGATTACCTCGATATGTTTTCCAAGAATCTGGAGAGCCGTGGGGTGAAGGTTCACTGGGCAAAGGATGCACAGGAATTTAATGAGATTGTGCTCGGTATCCTGAAGGATCATAACGTGAAGAAGATGGTGAAGTCGAAGTCGATGCTCACCGAGGAGTGCGAGATGAATCCTTATCTGGAGCAGCACGGCATTGACGTGGTGGAGACCGACCTGGGTGAGCGCATCATCCAGCTACTGGGTCAGAAGCCTAGCCATATCGTGATGCCTGCCATCCACCTGAAGCGTGAGGAGGTAGGTAAGATGTTCGAGGAGAAGGGTATCTCCAAGGAAATCGGCAACTATGATCCTACTTACCTGACCCGCTGTGCCCGTCATCATCTCCGCGACCAGTTTATGGAAGCTGGAGCAGGTATGACCGGATGTAACTTCGGTGTGGCTGCCACCGGCGATTGCGTGGTTTGCACCAACGAGGGTAATGCGGATATGACCACTTCCATGCCTAAGCTCCATATCGTAGCGATGGGTATTGAGAAACTGGTTCCTGATTATAAGTCATTGGCTGTGTTCCAGCGCCTGCTTTGCCGCTGCGGAACCGGTCAGCCTACCACCGCCTTCACTTCTCATTTCCGCCAGGCTCGTCCGGGTGCTGAGATGCATGTGGTGCTGGTGGATAACGGCAGAAGCGACATACTTGCTGATAAGGACCACTGGCAGACGTTGAAATGCATGCGCTGCGGTGCTTGCATGAATACCTGTCCGGTTTATCGTCGTTCAGGCGGTTACAGTTACACCTATTTTATTCCGGGTCCTATTGGTGTGAACCTGGGTATGCTGAAGAATCCTCAGAAGTACAGCGACAATGTTTCTGCCTGCACCTTGTGCCTGTCTTGCGACAATGTCTGTCCTTCCAAGGTAGGACCAGGTTCGCAGATTTACGTATGGCGCCAGAGTCTGGAGAAGTTGGGCAAGGCAGATCCTGTGAAGAAGGCGATGTCGAATGGTATGAAGTATCTCTTCGACCGTCCTGCGCTCTACACCACAGCCTTGAAGTTTGCGCCACTCGCCAACCTGATTCCTGAATGCTGCACGCACTTCAGCAATTGGAATGCCTGGGGCATCGGTCACGCCATGCCTGAGTTTGCCAAGAAGAGTTTTCATCAATTATGGAAGGAGGGAAAAGTAAAATGAAAAAAGAAGATTTCCTGAACAAGTTGCGTAAGAATACGCACGTTCAATTCGATATGCCTGCCGTAGATGTGAAGGGTATCCAGTATGAGGATACGCTGAAACAGTTTATTGAGATGACGGAATCGGTAGGTGGCCATGTGATAGAGGCGAAGGAAGGTGAGAGTCTGGATGAGCTGGTGAAGAAGGCTTATCCGGAAGCTAAGGTCTTTGCCTCTCATCTGCCAGAAATCACGATTGCCCAGAAGAATCCTGATACGGTGGCTGAGGCTAATGACCTGAATGGTACTGATGTGGGTATTGTTCGTGGTGAAGTGGGTGTTGCCGAGAATGGTTGCGTCTGGATTCCTCAGACCATGAAGGAGAAAGCGGTGCTTTTCATCTCCGAATATCTCGTGATATTCCTTCAGAAAGATAAGGTAGTTAACAATATGCACGAGGCTTATGCCCGTATTGAGATGGATCCGAAGTACAATTTCGGTACTTTCATCAGTGGTCCTTCCAAGACTGCCGATATTGAGCAGGCACTGGTTATGGGTGCGCAAGCTGCTCGTGGTGTGACAGTTATACTCTTGTAAAAGGCAGAAATCCCGAAGCTCACTATCGTGTGAACTTCGGGATTTCTCTTTATACTGTCCATTCATAGGTGTCGTAAACCACGCCTCTTCCTCCGTAACCTTCCTTGTGGGCGATGAGGCCTTCGTTGATCCAGGCTCCCTGCTGTTCCGTAGAACTGCCGAAGTCCAGATAGGGATAATCGGGGTAATCATGATACATAATCTGTTCGTAGATAGCCTCCATGGCTCCGAATTCCTTTCCCTCATCGTTGGTAGAACTATATTGTCCGTGTACCACTTGCTGGGTAATATAAAAGGTGAGGCCTCCTATAATGTGCCCGTTGCGATAAGCATTGTATTGGATGATATTCTCGGGGAATCGGCTTTTCAGAAGTTCCATTTCTTGAAGCGTGTGTACCGGTTTGGCACCAAATCGCTTTTCCAGGTTCTCATTCAATACCTCCCAGAATTCCGACAGGCTTGCATCTCTCACTATGGTCACTCCATTCTGATGAGCCTTCTTCAGACGGCGCAGGTGGTCTTTGCGCCAGCGCAATTTCTGCTGCATGAAGATGGTTGTGCCGATATTGCGGAGCGAAAGATGAGCCTTGCATTTCCAGAAGATGGCATAGAGATCTTCTTCTGAAGGATGGAGATGATAGATCCAGGGAATAGGACGATACTGTACCTTCTCGAAACCCTGAAGACGCAGATACACATTCAGTTCCTCAAAGAGTTGGCAGACATCTGAAATCGTGACGTGGATGTTCATGATCAGTCCGCCATAGGTGAGTCCGAAATGCGAGCAGAGGGTCTTGCCTACCTGATGGGCTGGCAAGATGGAGTGGAGTTTCCCCTTCTTGAAGAATAGGAGAGAATAGTCCTTGAACCTATCGGAATGGTAATCCATATAGTTGCGGTAAAAGAGAAACGTAGCGTTTCGGGCTTTTGCCACATACTCATCCCATTGCTGGCGATATTCGGGGGTGTATTTGATGATTTCAAACATGATGTCTTGCATATCTGAGATATTCGTCATATTCGCGTATGTAGTCTTCTTCCTTAAACTTTTGGGAAGCCAGAACCAGACACAATGAGCCGGAAGAGAAATCATCCAGTGTTCGCCAGATATTGACATCCACGAACAATCCCTCCCAAGGATGGTTGAGATGATAGGTCTTCTTCTGTTCTCCATTATCCAGTGTTACCGAAAAGGAACCGCTGGCTGCTATGATGAATTCCTGGCATTCCTTGTGAGCATGACCACCGCGACTTTCTCCGCCCGGAACATCATAGGTCCAGTAGGTACGGGCAATGGCAAAGGGAATATGCGTTTCTCCCTCTGCCACTGTCAGGTTGCCTCTAGGGTCGAATATCTTGGGTAATGTGATAATTCTTCCTAATTCTTTCATGTCTATTTCTTCATGTATGGGTCGGTTCCCAATACTGTCTTTGCCAGACGCTTTGCCTTGTCGCGAAGCTGATTGAGGTCATCGCCCTTCTCGCCGTAGCAGAGTACGACGCCCATGCGGCGGCCTACGTGAGCCTCTGGCTTGCCGAAGATACGGATGCGGGTGTGGTCTTCCTTCA
>OCMD01000005.1_pt1 | contig 125855 bp, 130 predicted proteins | sample 1496061 | NCBI WGS metagenome assembly OCMD01 (sample SAMN01760939, study PRJEB22395) | human gut metagenome | reverse complement strand
AATGAGCAGTAGCGATTGTTATAACCTTGACACTGAAGTTCCTTACTTAGGAGATTACATTTATAACTGAATTTGGTAGGAACAATTTTTGAATAACGTTTTACTTCTTTTTAAATGGTGGATGGGTCTTTGTGCAAGACATGTCCTATTGAAGAAAAGGTGCTTTTCTGTAACAGTTCCTGTTCAATATATGTCTTGTTAGACAGGGTCAAATGTTTTTGATTATGTTCGTTTATATGGTAATCCTTTCCAACAGACAGATAACCATGTGAAATTGTATCAAAAACTATGTACAAGAGTAAATTTTAGATTTGCTATTTTGGGATTCAAAAAACTGGAATTAAAAAATTCACTTTACGGTATACATAAATTTCACGGATTGAAAAAAACAATTTAAGATTGAAATATAGATAGCTTGGTGATATAATAAAAATGATATAGTAAAAAGTTGTAATGGCGCGAAAGGGATTAATAATGGCAATTAGGTACAGCAAATTATGGAAACGTTTAATAGATGAAAATATGATGAAAGTTGACCTTAGAGATCAGGCAGGAATTACAACAAATGCGTTGGCAAAACTAGGGAAGAATGAACATGTAAGTACACAAGTCTTAGAAAAAGTATGTAATGTATTGCATTGTGAGATACAAGACATTATGGAATTCGTTCCAGATGAGAAAAGTGAAGAAAAGTAATATGGCTAAGAAGAAAACAGTTGAAAAAGCATTGAACTTAGATAGTATTTATTTAATTGTAGAGATTACTTACATGCGGCACGTAACTCCGGCTCATTCTTTGAAAAGAGAGATATGATGCTTACACTCGTGTTCTTGAGATTTATTGGAGAAAAGTATGAAGATGGAATTGAAAAGTTAAAGCAAACACTGATAGAACAGGGATTAGATCCGGAAGATGAAAATATTAGAGCAGCCTTTTTTGATGATGCTACTTTCGCAGATGGAATGTATAATTTACCACCAGAAGCAAGATGGTCGACAATTATTAATACACCAGCTCCGGGATTAAATGTTGCACTTGATACTGCTTTGCAGAGACTTGAGGAAGAAGATCCACAATTAAAGCATTAGCTAAGAAGATAAAAGATATTATTGATACAAAATCCTCATTTGCTGATTGGCTCAATAATCAGAATGTTCGTAACGAATTAAAACTTGATATAAAAATCTGCTTGGTGAAGAATGGTTATCCACCACAGTGTAGTCCGGAAGTATTCAACAAAGTTATGGAACAGGTGGAGAATTTTGAGGAGTATTCCGTAACAGAAGATATAGGAAATGAAGCAGCTAATTCTGCAAAGATTTATCAATATGAGCCAGAGTATAGGGTGATGAAGGTTGCGGAAGATTCGGCAAAATATGGAAAAGATTAAATGAAGTATTATTTCTAGGAGGAGTTAAATTGGATTACATAGATATTATTGAAAAGAGTATATATAATATTGATTCAAAAATCTGTGGAATAATTGATGACTATAAAGTATTGCAAGATTCTCAAAAAGTTGCAGACTATGTAATTCAATTTCTTCGCACTTATTTAGAACATATTGCAGCACGTATATATGCTCATGAAAATCCTAATAAACAAGTACCAATTAGAGGAAAAGATAAATGGTATACCCAATATATGAAACCGCTCAAAGAGAATAATGAATATGGATATATATGGAATTTACATCATTCACTCCAGATTACGACATCTCATTATGTACCTGCAGAGGATGGGGCTATTCGTTTAATGGATGGTTATTTATCTCAATTATATCAGTTAAGAGATCAGATGAGAGAAAAGTTTGGATTAGTTCTGATGAGTAATCTCGACGAGTATCCGCAGGAGAAGAATTCTGAATTAGATCCATATTATGAAAAAATTTATTTTGCATTAAATGGTATACATTTGGAATATGGCATAAAACATACTAACGATAGATATTACATTACAAGGAAAAAATACCGAACGGTAAATGGAAAAGGCTTTTTTGAATATACACTGTCATATGCACAGGAAGAAATAACTAAATTTGATCGATTTGTTGCATATTCATTTGATGATATTCCGGATAATTATTCTATTCAATGTGATTTCGCTCAAGCAAATGTAGATTTTAACGGAGTTGATATTGACATAAAGTGCCTCATTGCTTGGAATGTTTCTATACGTCCGTGCGAATTGGAGAAGTTAGCTGCAATATGTGGATATGAAATTAAAGTAAGATCTGATAATTTGTATTACAAAGCATTGATGAAATTTCTTAGTAGAACTGGAATGAATCTGATGGACATTCTTTTGGCAGATGAGGGGGACTATGAGATTTATATTCAGCAAGTGGAATTGAGTAAGAAACCTGAATTGGAAGAAACTTTTGATAAAATAAGAGAGATTATCATTGGTGAAAAACCAGGAAGTAACATTTTAAGATACATCACCGCTTATTTGAAGAATGATGTAATTAGAGACCAGTTGTCGGATCGTTCAAATAATCGTCTATCGTATTTATATCTGAAGAATGAGGCAATACCATTTGATGAAATGCCGTATGCTTCAAGTTTATGTGGACATAATTTACTAAAATCAAGATTGCATAAATGTTTAGAGATATATAATTGCGAACATCAATATGTGTCGGCAATGGTCAATAGAGAAGCATATGATAGTAATACATTATATGTAACGGTGGATGAAAATCAATTGGATTATTATCAGTATGAGGTGGAGAAATTTAATCAAAACTTGTATGAAAGCACGAAACAGCAACTTAGAAAAATTGAGACATTTACAAACCATTTGTATGTTAAGAATTATTATGAGATAACCAAATCTGTTATAGAAAAGTTACAGCAATATACTTCGGAAGGTGTCGATGGTTATTCTGATATGCTTGCAGATAAAGCAGAATTTATGAATGAAATCGATGATGTTGAAAAGCAAAAAATATTAGAAAATATCTTTATAAATTCTAGATTAGGAATGGTTTATGGTGCAGCAGGAACAGGTAAAACAAGAGTAGCAGAGTATATTGCGAAATTATTTGATGATAAGAATATTCTTTTGCTTGCTAACACAAATGCTGCGAAAAATAATTTGGAGAGAAGAATAAATTCTTCTTGTGATTGCTACACAGTATATGACTATTTGAAAAATGGATATAGCTGGAAAAGGTATGATCTGGTTATTTTGGACGAGTGTAGTACAGTATGTAATGAAGATGTTTTTAATCTGTTTGAAAAGTGTAATGCGGAAGCATATTTACTTCTTGGAGATATATACCAGATAGAAGCAATAAAGTTTGGAAATTGGTTTAGTTTTGCAAGATATTTTGTTGATAAAAAATCTGTTTATGAGCTATCAACTCCGTACAGGGCAAAGGATAAAGCAATTTTGCTTGATATGTGGACTTGCGTGAGAAAATTTGATGAAAATATGTTTGAAAGACTACAAGCAAATGGATTTATATCAACTTTAAATGAATCTATTTTTGAAAAAGATGATGAGGAAATCATTTTATGTTTAGGATATGATGGATTGTATGGAGTCAATAATATTAATAGATATATGCAGAAAATCAACCCGTCTAAGCCGATTGAATGGGGGAATTGGACATATAAGGTCGGAGATAAAGTTTTGTTCAATGAGAGTAGAAGATTTGGAAACGTCTTATATAACAATTTGAAAGGCCGTATACTATCAATTGACAAGAAAACGGATGAAATAGTATTTCAAGTATTGGTTGATAAAGTTATTGATAAGACAGAGGCTGGTTTTGCAGGTATTAAACTTGTTGAGTGTGCTTATGATGATAAATCCATTGTTGAGTTTAATGTGAAAAGGCGAGTTGAGCGTGATTCTGATGCTGATTATTCTGAAGAAATCGTACCATTTCAAATTGCTTATGCGGTATCTATACATAAAGCACAGGGTTTGGAATATGAATCTGTGAAGGTTGTAATTACAGAGGATGTTGACGAAAGAATATCACATAATATTTTCTATACTGCAATTACAAGGACAACAGATAGGCTTAAAATATATATGAGTAAAGAAACACAGAATAAACTGGCAGAGAAGTTTGTAAAAAGTAATGTAGGCTTGCAGCAGGCACAATTATTTGCAGGACATGCTGGATTGAAATTGAAGAATAAATTGTCCTCATAAGTGAGTCAGTGTAAATAATCAAGAATATAATTTGTTAAAGGAGTGACACCGAATGATTGATATATACACAGAAAAAAAGGATACAAAAGATTGGATTATCAAGAATGATTTATTCTTTAATTTAAATACAAGTAATGAAGAAATGTCTGATAATGAAGTAGCATTAATTAAGCAAATGGAACCCAATAGTTATATCGGGAAATATTAGCAATATTATTGCTTCAGAACAAAATAAATGTTTGCCAAGTCAACCTGATATGTTAGCAGCAAAGGAAAAAATGGTGGCTACATGGAGAAGAAAAACGCTTAATTACATTGAATTACCTTCACAAAACGATTTGAAAAACTGGGTTGAAACTGGAATTAATCTGGGTGATATTGTTCCGTATGAGCTTGCAAAGTGTAATAATTTGATTTTAGTTTCTGATAATTTTATATCTGATTTATTAGAAGAGTCATATAAAATAACAGACGAAATGAGAAATGATGTTATTTCGCCCTATGAATTATTAGCCATTTTAGAAAAGAGAGGAGATATTAATAGTGAATTTAAAAATAAATATAAGGGAGGTAGAAAACTAAGAGAAGGAAATGAATTAATTCCGTTACTGATATTGTAGAGTTACTACATGAGCAAAGAATTATTTCGGATGAGAAGTATATTAATGTTATTACACAAATGTTTAATGAAGGTTATGCATATATTGTTCCGCCATTTGAATATATGAAATTGTTATTGGAACAAGTGCCAGATGGAAAGGATGTTAGTCAAGAGATTCCAGAAGAACTCTCTATAATGTGTGATTATTTGGTTTATATAACGGCATCAGAAAGCAAATTAGATGATGATATGATACATCAGGGTGTAATGCCAGAATCTGCCGGATACATGTATAACCTGCAAAGAGAATTAATAAAGCTTATGAAATATGTATGGTGTACTGAACGAGGTGAGTTATGGGAATGCCAAGTATCAGATTGGTTATTAGCTAATTATTCTGTCTTTTCATGATGTATTTAAAAGGGGGAATCAATGGTTACAAGATAGTGACAAAAATGTCCTTAATATATTTTGGCAATTGATTATATACATATATAATTATTTTAGGAGAAGTGAGACTTGGAATAACAAAAATAGGAGATATCCAATTTACATTCTTGTGTACTTTTTGCCCTTTATGCCATTTAACTCTTACAGCTCCAGCTTTCTCACCATTAAACAAAATGAAATAGAAATCCGAATTATCATCAACTATCTTCTTCGTTATTGTTTCAAGACTTTCTTTCGCCGGACTTGTAGCATCATCCTGATATTTTTCATATAAGGGCATAAACGCTTCTATCTGCAGTTTATGCAGACATTCAGCATCTTCTCTTGTTATCAGTTTAAGTTCAATTAAATCACTCATTTTCTGCACCTCTTTCTTGTAAACATAAAAAATCGCACCAAACATTCAATGCCCAGTGCGATATCTCCAATTTAATAAGATGCAATGTAGGTAAAATCTTCTCTTATATTCTGGTTTTATGCACTAGACTAAAAGACCTACAAGCTATAACCTAATGCACTATCCTTGCATGTTTATAGCCGTGTACGTCCGTAATACATGTACATATAATGTCTTGAATATAAGTTCTGATTCATGTGTATGTTCTCCTTGTTTTTGTTGAATAATATACCAGTCTTGGCAATTCATGTCAACAATCTATTTGCCATTCAGAATAATATCTATCATTTCTTGCTTTCCATTAGTATGTGCTATCCTATCATCTATATATTTAATTTCCAGTTCTTCCTTTAACTTCTCCGAAACAGCAATCTCCTTAATATTACATCACAATTTCACTATCGAAATATTGCTCCTGAAAATAAATCTGCTGCCTAATCTCATCTTTTGAAAACATCATTCCGTCAGGTACAACTACCCATTTTTCTTCTACATCATCTTTTCTATGGACAATAGCAATAATTTTACCTGTAAACTTGCCTACTGGTTCATTTACACCTAATATATAAGCGTCCTGCTCTTCTCCATCTGGTGCCATAACTCCTTCAATGTAACCATAATTTATTGGATAATACATATTCTTATATTCAGGATGATAACTTCCTAATGGTCTATCGACCGTGACAGTTACTGTTGCTCCGATTATAGAATTATTTTTTACCCGTAAATACTTTTCTATCAATTTCGGCTGTATCAACGGATATGTCCAGTTCTCAGGCAACTCATCCATAAGCACAACTTTCTCCATCTCGCTATGTAATTCTTTCGCAAACTCTGTTATCTCTGCAAAACAAAGCAGTCCAAATGTTTCTTCACCAGTATCATTTACTCTAGTCTTACCTGTCACCGAATATACGCATATTGGTTTTATCTCAAATTTGATAGCTCCTGTTTCTTCCTGCAACTCTCTTTTAGCGGTTTCAAGAATATTTTCCCCAGTTTCTCTATGCCCTCCCGGCACTTCATATGTATCTCTTCCTTTATGCTTGCAAAATACCCACTTGCCGTTACTCTGTGAAATAATTACTGCAAATTTCAATAGTTCGTCATTAACTGTATCATAAAATCTTACTTCCACCATATTTCCTCTCCATGTACATATCTATAATATTTCATTCTCAATAAAATCCGCAATTCCCTCTTCATCATTTGAACCAATTACAATATCCGCTCTCTCTTTTACCTCATCAATCGCATTCCCCATTGCAACACCTGTTCCACATAATTCAAGCATTCCGATATCTGCATAATCATCTCCAAATGCAATAATTGAATCTGTACTAAATCCACATACTTCCGTAATCTTCATAATTGCGTTTTCTTTCGTCACATTCTTTTTTGTAAACTTGTACCAAAATCCATCAGAGAAACGAATACAATCACAATCAGAGAGACTTCGAGCCAGCTTATCTGCCTTATCTTGATTAAATATCTCAACGCACATTTTTAATGAACATTCGTTAAAATCTGAAAAATCTGTATAAATACTATCTCCCCAACTCTTATCTAACTTCTTAGGATCTATTTTATAATTCCAATAATGTGCATCTATTGTATCTATCGTAATTTCGCAATCATTTCCACAAATATTTCTTGCCATGTCAATCATCACATTAGTTTCTTCTTCGGAAAATTCTGCCCTATAAATATATTCTGTTTTGTATTTTACTAATGCCCCTCCACTCGATATTAAAATATCGGGCATCAATTCATTTAAAAATACCAAAGAGTTTTGCTCACTTCTGGAGGTGGAAACACCTATTAATATATCATTTTCCCTGCATTTTTTTAGAGCTGATAACGTTCTAGTTGATATTGTTTTGTCACTCTGTAATAAAGTTCCGTCTAAATCAAGTAAAAGAAGTTTGCATTTCTTCATATCATTTTTTCCTTTTCATTCATCTCAATAATTACATTTGCATCAATTACTCCGCCCACAAATAGAGCCAAACTAGAGCCATTTGATAAAACAGATGCCGGAAACCCGCACAAATACAGGCTTTCGGCATTTCTGTCCGCTATTCAAACTCAATATGTTCCAGGTCGCACTTAACTTATTTTGTTTAAGTTTTAGTCTTATATGGGGCATATTTATATATCAATTACACTATTTATTTTGACCTACTGAATGGTTGTTGCCAAACTGTTGCCACGAGGATATTATAGTGTGGATGAGGATGAAATGCAACTGAATTATTTAGAAATTATCTGTTATCTTTACCCATTGGTATGACGTTAATGCAAAAGCATTATCACCAATTTTCGCCTTAAACCTATTGAATTAAATAGATTTAGAATTAGAATTATTCGTTTACTATCACATGCTAAACAAATCCGCTAGCATTCCTATATCAATCAAGGTCAGCGTCAAGACATCTTCTTCATATGTAAAGCTTGCTTCACACCGCTTACGCGGCAAGATCTTGACAAATGAAGCCAATATAAGTTTATGTCACCTAAGCAGAATTAAGTTGGTTTCTAACATCCGGAATATCGGTTTCCAATTTTCCAGAATTGTGGTTTCTTGAATCAAGAATATTCATTTACCTTTGTAAACTTATCTTTTCAATAATTTTTCTCATCCTTATTCCTTGTTCGAAACTAAAACCCGTAATACATCTTCGAAGTATATACATCGAGCTCCTTGACAGTTCAATATGAATACCTTGATTTAAAATTTCCTCCCATAATTCAAGATAGCTATTAACAATTTGATTTGGCTTTTCTTTATTTACAACACACACATAATACTCCATAACACTTAGGAGTTCCTTTTCCTCATCTACTCCTTCTTTTTCTTTTTTACAATGTTCTATTATCCATTATTTTATTAACAATAAATATGTTTGTAAATCCTCGCCTTCAAAAAAATACATTTTTTTACAAATACTTACTATCTCATTACCACTTGCATGTTGTAAATTGGTTAAACTAAAATACTCAGTTATCTCTTGTTCTATTCCAGCTTTTTCTTCTTGTGAGATGACATTATTTTTAAAATTATCAAGGAATCCCATACTATCATTTAGCTGTAACAACCAATTTGACAATTCTTGTAAAGTATACTTTAGCCTCTTGCTTTCATTTAATTGAGTAATTTGTGTTAGTACAATATCTGCAAAATAATTTGCAACAACAAGAGAATCTTTTTCTGTAAAAGTCAAATAAGGCTAAAAGAGGAAGTCATGCAATTGCGAAAAGAAAAAAAGAGATTGTCAGAGGATGTGGAGTTTTACAAAGGTAAGATTAAGGATATGAGCGATAAGACAGAAATGTTGCAGGAAAAGGTTGATGATCTGGAGCGTGTGAAGAGATATGCCGGTGCAGAGCAGATTGATACGATTATTCGTAAGGTAAAGGAACAGGAGCGTACAGAGCAGCAGATAAGGCGGTATGACAGGTCTTATTGGACAAGATAATTGGAAGGATGGATTGATGAGATGAAAGATAATCGAATGGATAATATCGTGGAATGTGCTTATAACATGGATAACGGCTATGTTGAGGTGTGGTTTACAGATGGAAATATGTTGCGGATAAAGTGCGAAGAAGTGGAGGCTGTTCTGAGGACAACAGAGCAGTCACTGGCGAAGCTGCATAGGTTGTTGGATAACAAGCCAATAGAATATGTGGCAATGGCTTTGTCCGGGGAAATGCAGGCATATTGTGATATTGAGGATGAGATGGTTAAGGGAATGTTCGGAACGATTGTGCAGGGGTATTTGAAAAAGGGGTATAACCGGGCCACGGCGGAGATGATGGCTAGGGAGTTTTTTAGGTATGAGAGTTGAAAAAGTAGTTGACAAAATATTACTTTAATATTATTTTAATATTAAAGTAATAAGCGGGAGGGAGATTATGGCTGCGAATTTAATGAATGTGTTTAAGAATACAGATTTAAAAAACGTGGGTAAATCAATGTCAGATGTTGTATCCTTAGCGTTTAAGCCAAATAAAAAAACGGGTGCCAAAATTGCAAGAGCTGTGTTAAGTGATGGAACAACACTTATTAAAAGTGTAACGGCATCTGGAGTGGTTTCAGAAACCATTCATAAATTACCGGAGATTGCATCAGTAGCACAAAGAAATGAAGTTATAAGGGATTTGGCAAAACAGAAAATAAACCAGGAAACAATAGCTGCCATGTTAGATGTATCCCAATCAACGGTTTCAAATGTATTGAGAAAAAAATAATAGTAATATTTTTAAAGATTATACAGAAAGAAGGTGTTATTTTGGGAGAAAGAGTTGATGTTAGTGCATTTGCAAATTCACAATGTGCAATTAGAGAATACATGCATTTTAAATTGGAGAATGAATATATGCATGAGGCAAGAGTTTTAGTATCATCTATGGGAAAAACTCGGTATAATGATATTCTGAAGGTAGTACCTCGAATTGAAACAAATAATTCGTCAATTGATATAATTGGGGATGCGCAATTTGAACTAGATTATTATGGTAAATATACAAATGAATATCAGATATTTACTTTTATAAATGGAACTCTATTAATCAAAGGCGTAGATCGATGGGGAAATCCTATTGAAATTGATATAACGAGTGTATAAAAACCAACATGAATGATATATTAAACTATATGTATGATGATCAGATTACGGGAATGCGTAGCATGTAGTAATCTGATTAATCATAAATGAGGGGCAAAATACCTTTTGACCCTCATATCATATGTATTGTAAATAAATTGAGAGATATTGGATAAATATGACTATATAATGAGGATAAGAATATGAAATGCGAGTCAACAGATTTAGAAATTGAAACGATTGTTAATAGAATAAAAAATGGCGATATGGATTTACAGCCGGATTTTCAGAGAGGCGAGATTTGGACTATTCAAAAAAAGCAAAAACTTATTGATTCAATATTGCGTGGGTGGAAAATCCCTCCGATACATGTGATCCATAATGCACAATCTGTGGATGAAGTGTTAGATGGTCAGCAGAGACTTGCTGCAATACGAGATTTTTTTGACAATATTATTTGTGTTGATGGAACAGTGTTGCCAGAAGATCAGGAAATAGCAAATTTGAATGGAATGCATTACAGAGATCTTCCGTTAAAATGGCAAAGGCAGTTTAGACAGTATAGTGTTGTAATCATAAGATTAACAGAGTATAGACCGGAAGAACCAGCAGAATTATTCTATAGACTAAATCAACCTACTGCATTAACATCTGCAGAACAAAGAAATGCATATATTGGCGCTACTAGGGATCAAGTGAAAGAATTATCGAATAAATTTGTTGCGTTGGGAGCAGATAAAGAAACCATAGGTTTTTCAAATTCGCGCCTAGCATATGATGAGATAATATCAAAATTCTGTTTTGCGGTTGAAACCCATACACTTAAGAAGAAAATTACGTCTAATGACATATCTTTTCAATATCGACAGGCTGTGCCGTTTTCAGATGAGTGTATTGAGATTGTTGATGAAACTTTAAGAAAATTTATGATATGTGTTTCAGAATGGAAGGATTTTAAGTTTTCATTTAATAAAGCAACGATATTTAGTTGGTTTGTATATATCCGTAGAAATCTGGATTCAGAAACAACTGATTTACAAAATACTATTAGTTATATGGAATTTTGTAGAGCTTATATAAAAGGAAAGTATAAAAAAGTTGATGATAAATATATAAAGACCTTCTTAAGTTTACAAAAACAAGTTCCGTTTTTTGAAGTTATGTTAAATACATTTAATCAGAGAACCAGTATGGGAAGTACAGATGCTCTTTCAATAATATATAGAGACATTATTATTACAATTTTTAGAGATATGCTATGGAACGAAGAGTCGGAACTATTGCAGTACACGATGGGCACTTTTGCTGAAGTGGAGAATTTTAATTATACGCTTGAGAAAATTGTTGAAAAGTATAATTGGGGAGAAAATTTTTAGATGAGAAAAGCAAAAGAAACTGATTATTGGGATAAAGTTTATAAAAGAAAATATAGTAGAAATTTATTAAGCGTAGAACTCAATGGGCTAAATAATTTACAGGAGATATCCTTTTCAAAGGGCATTACGGCAATATGCGGTTTAAATGGAGCAGGAAAAAGTACTATTATAGCGGCTGTAAAAGATTTATTAGGATTAAATTTAAGCGAAAGTGATCTACATAAATTGAAATCCGCTACAGTTAATGGACAATTCGAATGTGATAATAAGAAAATTTCCTGCTCGAATTGTAATGGAAAACGCTTATATGATACAGGATATGATTTGGATAGCATTAAATACGTGGATTGTGATGAGAATATTCAAATTCAAGAATTTAATATAAGACAAGCAAATATTGAAGAGTTGCTTGAACAAAATGAGGAATATGAATTATCACCAGAACAGATCAGTGATATTTGTTATCTGACGGGGAAAAGATATCAATCATGTAAAATATGGGAATTTGAAGATATTGAAGGGATAGGAATAGTTCCATTTTTTAATGTCACTATTGATGAAATAGAGTATGATTTAAGAAGTATGGGGCGAGGTGAACATTTTCTTTTTTATTTGTATTGGTACATAAATAAATGTAATTCGGGAACAATTGTCATTATTGAAGAACCTGAAACATATATAAGTATATGTTCACAAATTCATTTTGCAAACTATTTGGGAAAACAAATAGCAGAAAAAGGATTCAGGCAATTGTTACGACACATTCGCCTTATTTATTAGAACATGTAAAAAATAGTAATATACGAATAGTAAGTAGAATGGGAAATATGGCTATGATTACTAAACCTGATGACGATATGATGGCAGAGGATATATTAGGTATTACACAAAGCTATACGGGAACATTATTTGTTGAGGATAGGGTAGCATATGATTTTCTATCAATTATTTTAGAGGATAAGGCACCATACATTTTAAAAAAGTATACGATCGATGTAGCTGAAGGTGGAGAAAAGGCTATAACTTATCGGTTGGAGTTTCCGTCAAGTGATAAAATAAAATATAATTTTATAGGAATTTACGATGGAGACATGAGGGAACGATTAAATACATCAAAATTAAATTGGAAATGGTTATTTTTACCAGGGAATAAAGCACTAGAAGAGTTATATAGGGAGTATTTACATGTGCCGGAAAATCTCGAGAAGTTTTGTGAAATCGTTGGAAAAGAAAAGAAGCAAATTATTACTATGTTAGCAACCATTGATGGAAATGATTATCATGATTGGTTTGAAGAATTGAGAAAATTTTTAGGAATTGATGGTAAAATGTTGGTTAGGAATTTTTATCGGATAATGCAAGAAATGGATAAAGAAATTGAAGAATTTATTGCAGAATTAAAGAAAAGTATAGCATAAAAGGAGTTACTTTTATGCTATGCATAAGTCATAGGAGTTTGGAATACAGGTATTATATGGCTCCATTTTGGCTCTAAAAATTTTAGATGAGGTACACAAAAATGCGAAATAAGATGAATATGAAGAATAAAATGCACGAATGTGTACCAAGAAACAGCCAGATAAATCTCTCAGCCCAAGAGTTTGAATAACCATTTGTGAAAATCGTGCCTTTATTTACAGCTATTCCAAACAAAAAGTGTTAAGTATTGGCAACGATTTGGCAACATAATTTAACGCAAATGTGTTAAGTAAAATATTATATTAATTGCATTTAAAGAAGACCTTACTGAAGTTCTTTTCCAAACTGGAAAGGAATTTTGGTAAGGTCATGTTCTGTTTATCTGTCTTTTACTTGTATGGTCTGTTGCCACTAGAAAATGTAATTAAAGCAGACCTCGTTTTTTCATTTCTTCTGATAGTGCATCCTGGAGCTCTGCATCCAAATCATCAGAAATGGCAGTGCTTACAAAGCCGGTGGTCGGTTCAATATTAGGGTAGTTATATCTCCAATTGTCATATTCATCCTGTGAGAGTTCGCCCTGTTTTAATTTGGAATATTGACTAAGCCAAGCAAAAAGCATAGGTGATATCTGGTCATAAGCCTGATGATTTTCGTCGAGAGTTATACATGGACGTCCATCCTTACATTAGTAGGATTGCGACGATAATAACGCTTGCAGCAAAATAAGCAGTAGCGATTGTTATAACCTTGACACTGAAGTTCCTTACTTAGGAGATCACAGTCTTTGTAATGTTTGCAGAGATTACATTTATAACTGAATTTGGCAGGAACAATTTTTGAATAACGTTTTACTTCTTTTTAAATGGTGGATGGGTCTTTGTGCAAGACATGTCCTATTGAAGAAAAGGTGCTTTTCTGTAACAGTTCCTGTTCAATATATGTCTTGTTAGACAGGGTCAAATGTTTTTGATTATGTTCGTTTATATGGTAATCCTTTCCAACAGACAGATAACCATGTGAAATTGTATCAAAAACTATGTGCAAGAGTAAATTCTAGATTTGCCATTTGGGGAGTCGAAAAACTGGAATTTTGAAATTCACTTTACGGATTTAAAAATTCACTTTACGGTAACGCTTTACTTCTTTTGAAATGGTGGATGGGTCTTTGTGTAAGACAGATCCTATTGAAGAAAAAGTACTTTTCTGTAACAGTTCCTGTTCAATATATGTCCTGTTGGACAGGGTTAAATGTTTTTGATCATGTTCGTTCATATGATAATCCTTTCCAACAAACAGATAACCATATGGAATTGTATCAAAAACCATGTGCAAGAGTAAATTCCAGATTTGCCATTTGGGGATTCAAAAAACTGGAATTTTGAAATTCACTTTACGTTCACTTTACGAATGAGACATATTTCACAATGAAATGACGCTGTAAAATTTTACGTTGAATTTTACAGCTTTTTATGTATAATAATAGTAGAAGCAGAGAAATGGAAAGGAGAATTCATATGGCTAATATTTTACCAGTATCAGATTTGAGAAATTATAATGAAGTGCTAAAAAATTGTCAGGTAGGAGAACCGGTTTTTCTTACAAAAAACGGAAGAGGAAGATTTGTAGTACTTGATATAGATGATTATGAGAGAGAACGTGCAGAAAAGAAACTTTTAATGAAACTGCAGGAAGCTGAAGAAGCAGTCAAAGATGGTGAAGGTTGGCTTACGCTGGATGAACTTAAAGCAGCAATGGAGGGATAATTAATGTTTAAATTAAGGATTGACCCTTTGGTTGTTAAAGATTTGAAGGAAATACGCAATTATATTGCAGAAGATAATCCACAGAAAGCAGTTGAAGTTATAGAAGAAATATATGGGAAGTTTGAAAATGTACAGTTGTTTCCGGGAATGGGAGCAGACCTTTCAAAACGAGTGCATTTTAGGACTAACTACAAGTATGTGGTTTGGAATGATTACGTGATTATCTATAGAGCAGACGAAGAATTTGTAGAGATTTACAGGGTAATCAATCGGTATCAGGATATAACGATGATTTTTGAATAGAATTGTCTATGTTGGGTAATAATATGCTGTGAAAGAACGAAGTAATCGGATTGGACGAGAAAAATATGAAATTAACTTTTGAGTTTCATTTTACGAGGGAAGAGGGTTATACAGAAAAAGATTTTTTGCAAACTATATCACGAGAACTCAATAGCTTAGGGTATATTACATCAATAAAATATTCATGATATGTATGACAGAAAGTTCGGTAGAACAAAAGCTATAAAAGCTACAAAAGCCATGAAAAAACATTTTGAAAAGTACTTGAAAGGAGTAACACTATGATAAACGGAAATATCACTGAATTTTTAGATAAGGTATATTATGGGGAGGAATTGTTTTTTGAGTATCAGGGAATTGATTATTTTCTTCAGGGATGGAATAAAGATGGAGAAGCGGTTATGGTTTTGGATATACTTAATCAAGCACCATTTAAAGAGTATATGTGGGAATGCTCAAAGGCTTCAATGAAAGAGTGCGCAGAAGAATTTTTAAATTCCAATATTTGGGATGGAAAGAATTTTATGCAAATACAAAGAGATGTCACCTGGAAAGAATAAAAACTCGCTTGGTGCTACCAACACCAAGCGAGTTTCTGAGGATACGAATACCCTCCAAACAAGTATAATCATTGTACACCTATAGGCGTAGATGAGTCAAGCTAATTTTTTGCTGATTTACAATTATAATTATAATATACAAATTTTTAGAATGCTATTCAATAATCAATTTTCATTGTAGTGATATTAAACCACAAGGACACAGATTTAAACTATAAAGACAATGATAGATGTATATGTATTTGATAAGCTATTATTGGGAGAATAATTCTTCCGGTAATAGCTTATTTTTATGGAAAGAGGCATCAGGGAAATGAAGAAACCTATATATGAAATTCTAAGCAATGACATAGAAACGGTTGAAGAAATGATTGATGCACTTATGATTGCTCCAAAGGGGTATAAGTTGCATCCGATGGGAAACAAATGTGCTTTGGCAGGTGATCATATTCATGAATGTGTGTATGTGGGAATGGTAATTATGATGCAATTCTTTATGGGGTGTACAGCACGGAGCAACTTACAAGAGAAGCTGCGGAGCAACTTCTTGAACTGGGGAATATACACCATTATGAAATAGAATATCCTAAGTTAGATGAATTTGGATGGAGATAGGTAAATGTGGACAATAGTTTCATAAATTAGATTAAGGAATTAAACCGCAATGACACAAGAGTAAACTACAAGGATTGTAATGGGAAATTTTTAGGAGAACGGTTACTATTTGAAGAAATCCCGAAACCTTTGTGGTTCGAGAATCTCTGCTTCTTTGCCGAAAGGGAAAAAATAATTATAAGCTTGTAGGAGAGAACAGTGGAACACATAAATGTCACCGGATGATTCTGGCTCTTTCCCACCTACTCCATTGCTTCTCTATTTTTCTATAATTTTCTTTATGCTTGAGCTTCTGTTTATACTGGCACACTCCCCATTGCCACATGTCCATAGCGCTTGTACCCAATCTCGTCTGTACGATATACAGGCATAGCCTGTTTGAATTTGGTTTTGCAGACAGGGCAGACATAGTCTCTGACTACGACAACCGGTGGCTCGTCCATAAACAGGATTCCAATATCATTGTAGTTATTTTCTTCATCATTCTTATCGTAGAAGGCATTCATTTTATTGATTTCCTCCTCGGTGAGTTTTATGGTAAAGTATGCATGTTCCTCGAGACAGTCGGGGTTAGGGCAGAATGGATTAACACGGAAGCGTCTTTTGGCCTGTTCCTCCGCAGTGTTAAATATCTTGCCTAGTACCTTTGGTTTTCTTGTTCTTCTGAAAGTCCATTTGATATCCTCTATTTCTTCATCTGTGGCAGAAACCGGTGTGTCATTAACCATTACGGAAAGACCGTAAATGTCTGATTTTTCAAGCCATGGCATGGATTTTGCGATCTGGTCCAGAGTGAAGCCCTGTTTGAACATGTTGTTACATACTTCTGCACTGAGAGCAGTTCTTACTGTTTTAGTATAGTTTTCCTTGTCACTGCATAAGTCGCTGTTTATTTTTTCAAATACCTCTGTAATTTCGCCCACTGAATTTTCCTCCTATTTGTCAAGCTTAATTATTTCTGTGTAAAGTACTGTGTATATCTTATCTGTCTGCAGGCAGCGATAATCATGCCTGAGGTTTTGATGAGTATATTGTAGCCTGCTTTCCCGGAAATGAAAATGAACTGTGAGTTAATCTGTTTTATGATTCATGTGTTATATAATCTATGTGTTTTATAATTCGTGTGTTTATTATGTAAACCACCGATATATACTACTTTGTAGAAAATTAAGATATAATGATGTCAGTCAGAAACATGAAAGGAGACGCAACATGAATTTATACATAAGTGACACACATTTTGGACATAAGAACGTAATTGGATTTGACCATAGGCCTTTTATCGACGTTAATGAGATGGACCATTGCCTGATTAAGCTATGGAACTCGAGAGTGCGGCCGGATGATCATGTATATATAGTAGGTGATTTTGCTTTCAGAAATGAGAAGCCGGCAGAGTGGTATTTAAGACAGCTCAAGGGACATAAGCATCTGGTTATCGGAAATCATGACAGAAAGACACTGGAAAATGAAGCTGCCATGTCATATTTCGAGTCGGTGGACAAGATTGCCAGAGTAATGGATGGTGATAAGGAGATTGTCCTGTGCCATTTCCCGATAGCTGCATGGTACAAGTGTAAGTATGGCTCATGGCACATATATGGACATATCCATGGCAGGAAGGATGATGTCTATGAGTTTATGAAGACGAGACCGACAGCGTTGAATGCAGGAGCGTGTATCAATAATTACACTCCGGCATCACTGAATGAGCTTATCAGAAACAATGCGGCTTTTCAGGCGCAGTAAGTATATTATGGAATTGTTAAGAGGAGGAGTTATTATGAGTGAATTATGGATTCCGGCAGTTGAGGTTGAAAGTGCACTTGCCGATGCGTTTTTGTCGCAGATGCTTTATGTGGAGCAGACAGAATCAGAGCCGGTGACGGTTTATATAAACAGTCCGGGCGGAGAGGTAAATTCAGGGCTTATGATTTACGATGCAATTGCTGACAGCAGTCTTACTGTAAACACAGTCTGCACAGGTCTGGCGGCGAGCATGGCAGCCATTATTCTTGCAGGAGGAAAGCGTGGGCATCGTTACATACTTAAGCACAGTAGTAGAATATTCATCTGTTTCAGTCAAGGATGCTTCGCATCGCCATTGGCGACAAGTCCCTGACAGAACCATCTGAATATTCTTAATGGTAATTTAATGAAAGGAAAAGTTTGTGGTGATTTTTGTGAATTTACTCTTGACAAATGTCACTTTATAACAGGTGGTGTATGTGCAATAGAGAGGACAGCTGAGAGGCTGTCTTTTTGCTGCTTTGAATTTAATTAGTTTGTAAATGATATTTAGTTACCGCATATATTCCAAGGTATTACATTTTTCAATATATTGCTACAAGCGATGAAAAATATTTAGATGCCCATTTAGCAAAACAACTTATTGAAACAGGTGTATTAAGACATGATGATGAAAAACAGTTTAAAATCTGGTGCGACTATCATTATAGTGTGTGCCGTGAACAATCAGTTCTGGGAGCAAGTAACCACGTTGTTATAATTGGGGAGAAATAAGATTTTAATAACACATAAAATAGATGGAGTATGCCGAGAGGCGTGCTCCTGAGTATGTAGAATTATTGGATATGATATGTGTTAGGTGCCATGTTGACTGGTGAAGTATCAAATGTAAAATAATTTACGACAAAAAAGATATGTATTATATTTTCGTGTATTATATTTTAAAGTTCCTTGATTGATATTAATATCGATATTTGATAGAATTTACAATAATGTTATATATAAACAATAAATGAAAGTTGGGATAGAATGTGTATATTGCGATTTGTGATGATGATTCAAAAATAACAAGCAGATTAGAGAGTGGTATTAGGGAGATTTTTAAGAATTTAAAAGATGATGTTGATGTTTCGGTTTTTTTTTATGGAACAGATCTAATTGATACAATTAAAAAAGAAAAAATACATTATGATATCCTTCTGTTAGATGTAGATATGCCAAATATTTCAGGGTTGGAAGTCGCAAAAATATTAAGAGAAACTAATGAAGATATAATAATAATATTCATATCTTCGTATGAGAAGTATGTTTTTGATTCATTCGAGTACAATCCGTTTAGATACATCCGAAAAAACAGAATAAAAGAAGAACTAAGTATTGCATTAAAATCTGCCTATGCGTTGTACAAAAAAAGCGAAAGAAGATACGTTGTTATTAAAAGTGATGACGGAGATTATAGGGTAGAGCAATCGGAGATATGTTATTTTGAAATTGTAAAAAGAAAGTTATTTATTCATTTGGCTAACAATAAGGTTTTAAGTATGTGGAAACCAATTAAAGATTTCATTAACGAGATTAATGATAACAATTTTGTAAAAATACATAGTGGTTGTGCAGTAAATATGAAATACATAAAAGAGTATACTAACTATGACATTACATTGGATAATGGTGAAAAATTGATTACAAGCAGGTCTGGAATAAAAAAATTAAAAGATGAATTAACTCGATATTGGGGAGAAAATGTATGAAAGAATTTTTTTGGTGCATTGAGTATGTTGCGACATTTATAGAAATATTTATGTGCAGTTATTTTTGTGGTACATTTGTGGCAAAAGAAAAACTAAGTGGTTCAAAAAATAAAATTGTGTTGCTTTCAACCATAGCATCAGTAATTGTTTTTATATTAAATCACATAAATCTTTTTTCTTATATTACCACAGGCATATTTATATTGTTATGTATAGCAATACAATTTGTTAGCTACAGGGAAAAATATCTGCTATCAATAGGGCTGGTGGTTGCATATGCTGCGATACTATCAGCAATTGACTTTATAATAATATATATTGTTGCTATTGTAATTGATACAAATACAGGTTATATATTAAGTGAACAGAGTTTTATAAGACTTATTTGCATATTGCTAAGCAAAAGTATACTGAGCATTTTAGTTCTTACATTGAACAGAGTAATTGCACATAAGAAAACAATACCTCCTTTGTATATTGTGATTATGGGAGTGTGTTCCGCATTCCTGTTGATATCTAACTTGGTGTTGATACACTCTGAATTAGATAAAACTAATGATGAGATAAGTAGCTTTACTATGTTTTTCTTCATTGCGTCCCTTGGTATTGAAATGATAATCTTTGGTTTTGTTATCAAAATAGCAGAGGGGTATGAGCAGAAGAAAACGAATTTACTCATTGAACTAAATAATAAGATGTTGCAGAAATCGTTGGATGAAACAGAGCAGACCTTTGAATTGTGGAGACAAAGTATTCATGATTATAAAAACGACATTATAGCTTTGACACAATTGGCAGAAGAAGAAAAACTTGAAGAAATAAAGACATTTTTACAAAAAGAAAATAAATTAATAGAACAAAAAATGTTTTATATTAAAACAGGTAATTCTGTAGTAGATGCAATTATTAATACAAAACAAAACATTGCGGAAAAGCAAAATATTGTATTTGTGGTTAATATAGAACTTCCTCCAAGAAATATCGTAAGTAATATTGATATGGCTAATATATTGGGAAATTTAATTGATAATGCTATTGAAGCTGCAAGGGTGGAAACAGAATCATTCGTAGAAATAACCATAAAGCAGGAAAAAAGCTTTTTGATTATTAATATAAAAAATAAATGTACTAAACTAATTGAAATAGAAGAAATTAAAACAAGTAAGAGAGATTCGGAATTTCATGGTATAGGGTTAAGAAGTGTAAGAAGAACAGTGAAAAAATATGATGGTCAAATGGCTATGTATATTAAAAATGAAGAATTCAATACAAATATATTAATACAGAATAAGATTGATTAAAAGATGTTGACATTTTGTCAGCATCTTTTTTGCAGATTAAGCAAGAAAAGTAACAGATTAGGCAAGAAATGACAAAAAATGAAATTATTCTGCTACAATCTTAATTTGTAGGATGATGGTTCAAAGCAAATACATATACAGCAAAGCAATACTACGAAAACTAAAATTTTATAGCAGACGTAATCACGATGGAGTAAGCCTATGATAATAAATCTGGTAATTAAGAATATTAAAAATTCAATACTGGAATTTCGTAAAGTTTATGTACTTATGCTAATATCACAATTCGTTGCAGTCATCTGCATATTCTTTTCATATGGCATATATGGAAACTATTCAGCAAAGATGCAGGAATTAAATATTGATAGTTATAGTATAGGCACTTCTTTTGAAGACACCAAAGTTGCGAGTATCAAAGAGTGTCTGCCACAGTTGCTTAATGAATTTGACTATAAATTAGATTATGTGTTTGTAGGAGGATTTTGGAACGATACACCGGTATCTATGCATTTTGAATATCATAATGGAATGTACGATGTATCAAAGACTGTGCAAGACAATACGAGATTAGAGAGTGGACGTGTAATTTCGACAGAGGATGTGATATACGGTTTAAATGTTGTGTATACACATCGTGGTGAGATGGACGAAGTGGGAGATACAATTTGCATCAGCGGTGTAGACTTTGAGGTTATAGGTGTAGATGAGGTAGCACCGGGAGATTTATCTATACCTTTTACAGCGTCTAATAATGATATCAAAGTATTTGTTGTTATATTTAACTTTAGAGAACTTCCCACTCAAGCTGATTACTCGATAATAAAAAACACTTTTGAGAAAAAATTCGGAAAAAATGTTTCAATTGATGAATTTGATATTAGAGATGAAGAAGAGCTGATATCAATGAAAAGTATTATCGTCATATCTGTTGCCATAGGAATTATATCGGCTCTTAATACCTGTCTTATGTATGGATATATAATAAGTAAGAGACGAAAACAAATGGCAGTATATGGGATAATAGGTGCATCTAAGGGATTACGTCTTGCTATTAATGAGTTAGAAATAGTAATTGTTAGTTTAGTAATAGAGATAACAGGTTTTTTATTGTATAGATGTATGTTGCAAGCAATTATTACAGATATATATGAAAGTAGTGTTAGTCTTTATAGTTTTAAGTCATATGGGATAATGATGTCAATTTATTTTATATGTATTTTTAGTATCTCTTTTATAATGCTTAAGATTATGAATAAGAAAGAGCTTGTTGAAATGTTGAAACAGGCTGGATAAGGAGACTTTATAAGAGTGGGTAATAAGTAAATACTAATTTAAGTTGTATACAGGAAAGGACTGCTATGTATGTTTAGGTTTGGAATAAGTGAATATATCAGAAATTGGTGGTTTAATTTATGTGTTATTTTAATAATGGTAGTGATGATGCTGATATCAACAATATTCATTTCAAATATTGATGAACAGACCAAGATACATCGTTTAGCAAGTAAATATATAGATACGGACAGTATATTCGTTGCAAATGTTTTTGATGATTTTTATAAAGAAATCTCTAAAGAGAAAAATATGTTGATATCTCAGACATTTTTTGGGAATCAAGGAGATAATACTGGTACAATACGTGCTTCTGTATATTCAAAAGAGGTTATGGAAGGTATTAAACCAAGATTAGATTCAGGTACATATCCAAGTAAGGTTAAGAAGGATAATGATACTGTTGTGGCATTGATATCAAATAATCCGTATGGCATAAAAGCAGGAGATACCTTTGAATATAATATTTCTTATAAAGAAGATGAAAAAATAAAGGTTAATATATATGTTGCCGGTGTTATTAGTGATGGTCAAAGGCTTTACACTGATTTAGGACATATTGATAGTAATATGACATTTGAGGACTTTTTTCAAATCTACAGTTATGAGCAGGAGGAAGAGGTAAGACTTATTATACCGGAGGAAGAAATCAAGAAAATAAAGAATATAGAAACTGCGTCGGTTTTTTATAATATAATAATTAATCCGGATGACACAATGTCCGCTGAAGACAAAAGAAATCTGAAAGATAAAATAAGTAATTATGAAAAAGAAGTATTACAATCTATCCCATCGGATTCATTGTATCCTGATGCGGAAGACATTGTATATAGGAGTAATGAAAAGTATAAGGGTACATTACTTAAATATGTGCCACTTACAGTAATTGTTCTTGTACTATTCCTAATCTCTATAACAGGAATTGTAACAATTAAAACCGTTAGAAGTATAAGATATTTTGGAATTATGTACATATGTGGCATGAACTATACCAAAGCACAGTTTATGACTATATTAGAAATGACTTTTAATTCAGTGCTTGCATTTGCTTTTACAACCAATCTGTTGGCTTTACAAAAACAATTTAAATTAGTTGGAAAAATTAATTGTAATATAGGAATGTTACAGATGCTATTTATGCTTAGTGTGTGCATAATTATAGTACTTTGGTCAGGGCAGACTACAAAGAATGTTTTAAAAGGAAATACTCCGATTGAAATAATCAAGAACATGGAATGAAAGTAGAAGCCATCAACAGAAAGGAAGATATTAATATGAAGAAGAAATGTTTAATAATTGGGTTATTGGTAGTAGTGATGATAACCATATTGGTAATTGTACTCAAATTCGGTTTAAAAAAGGAAAAACCTATAACAGACATAAAGGTTAATGGAAATGAGATTGAGTTAGATATTAATAGAAAGTTTTTTCTGTATGATGAAGATCCTTTGGAAACAGAAAAAGAAAAAATAGAACCATTAAAAGAGGTTGAAGTAGTAATCAAAGGAAAAGGGAATTGTAATAATAATAAATTTGAAGGTGAAGTTAAAGTTGAAGGTTTTGAGTTGGGTGGTAATTTTCAAAGTTTTAACATCTCAAGGGAAGAAAATGGATATGAAATGACTTGTATGAGTGTAAATCTTCAAAATGAGGAAGCTGTTGATGGACCATTATATTACTATTGGATTACTATAAGTGATGATTTTAAATTAATTCATATATGGATAACAGAATATGGTAAGAACGAGAGTGATGATTATCACTGGGTTATGAATAGTGGTTATTGACGAGGAGTGAGATTATGATAGAAATTGATAATATATACAAAATATATAATAAAGGAAAGGTGAATGAATTTACTGCTCTTAAAGGAGTTTCTCTCAGAATCTCAGAGGGAGAAATGGTAGCTGTTATAGGTAAATCTGGGGCAGGAAAATCTACACTTATGCATATCATAGGCTGTATTGATGATTTCGAACAAGGAAAATATTATCTTAATGGCCAAGATGTGTCGAAATTAAATGAGAAAAAAAGAGCAATTATAAGAAATAGAGATATCGGGATTGTGTTACAGGACTTTGCACTTATGGAGAATTATACAGTAATAGAGAATGTGCTGATGCCATTATTTTTTTCAAAGGATGCTGGGAATAGGCGTGTGAGAGAAGAAAAGGCTAAGGATATATTAAGTCAGCTTGAGATGGATGAGATAATGGATAAGAAAGTTAATAAGCTTTCAGGAGGTCAAAAGCAGCGAGTGGCAATAGCAAGAGCTATGATTAACAATCCAAAGGTTCTTCTTGCGGATGAACCAACAGGAGCTTTAGATGTAAAGACATCTTTGGAGATAATGAATGTATTCAAACAATTGAATGCAAAGGGAACTACAGTGATAATTATTACACATGATATGGAAGTGGCAAATGAGTGTAATAGAGTTATTGAGATATGCGATGGAAATATAGTGTAAAAATATATGGTCCTAAGTTAGATGAATTTGGATGGAGATAGGTAAATGTGGACAATAGTTTCATAAATTAGATTAAGGAATTAAACTGCAATGACACAAGAGTAAACTACAAGGACTGTAATGGGAAATTTTTAGGAGAACGGTTACTATTTGAAGAAATTTCTGTATGGTTGTAAGATATTCCGGCTGATTCAAGTAATGGATTTCCATCTGGTGGTTCTGGTGTTGGTGTAACACTTGCTGCAGATGCCAGTTGTTCCAGATTGTTCACAAGCTTTGCATCTGCCAGAACCTTTATCTCGTTTATGAGACCAGACTTCGTAAAAGAGAAGATTCTTTTGTACAACTTGCTAATTCTAAGGATTACCGGCATTTTGAAAATAATGCCGGTAATCGATAATCCCTACGGAAGCAGATGACCTGCCGCCAGGTACAGCTCATACCATTCCTCACGAGTCAGAGTAATATCGCATGCCGCGATAATTTCTTTCAGGCGGCTTTCACTTGCAGTGCCGGTAACAATCTGCATATTTGCCGGATGACGTAAAATCCACGCAGCCGCAATAGTAGTATCGCTGACATTATATTTTTCGGCAATCACATGAAGTTTTTTATTCAGTTCAGGGTATTCGTCGCTTCCGAGAAAGCAGCCTTTCCATGCCGGCATCTGAAACGGAGACCATGCCTGGAGAGTGATATTGTGGAGGCGGCAGTAGTCGAGCAGACTTCCATCGTGATCGATTGAACCTGGGGTTTCCATATTGACTTCCATGCCATTTGCAACAAGATTGGAAACAGGGATGCTGAACTGAACCTGATTGACAACGAGTGGTTGGCGGACATATTTCTGCAGCAGTTCAATCTGCATCGGCTTATGGTTTGAAACTCCAAAATGGCGAACCTTTCCGCTTTCATAAAGAACATCAAATGCAGCAGCAACATCTTCCGGTTCTACGAGTGCATCCGGACGGTGAAGAAGCAAAAGATCAAGATAATCTGTATGGAGCCTTTGTAAAATGCCATCGACAGATTTCAGAATGTGCTCCTTTGAGAGATCATAGAAGCCTTGGCGGATGCCACATTTTGACTGAAGATAAATATCTTCACGCTTTATGGATGAATCATCTGCGAACGCTTCGCCGAATATGCTCTCGCTCATACCATCACCGTAGATATCCGCGTGATCAAAGAGATATGCACCTTGTTCCAGAGCTGCATGAATAAAACGTTTCATCTCATCCTTCGATTTTTCAGAAAGGCGCATGCATCCAACTGCAACTGAAGGAACCTTTCGTATGTGATTTCCTAAAATTATTTCTTTCATAGTAAAAATCTCCTTTGCAGTTATTTTCTTATTCCAATAATGAGTGAGGCATATCCCCCAATCCCAAATGAGTTGTTCTTTATTTATACAGAATTGTGAATAATGAAGAATGGTACCAAACAGATTGGCTTGGTAATTGTGATAAAGGGAACCGTCTCAAAGCAGAGATTTGCACTGGCAGGTTCCAATGAGATATGCTAAAAGCTGCTCTATTATAATCGGAACCAAAAGTTTTCGAAACATTACATTTATTGAAATATATTCTACGAGTTTAGGTTAGTACGATAAATTCATAATGTCAATAAGAAACATTTAAAGCAGGATGCAATACAGTTATTTAAAGATAAAGCAGTATTTTATAAAGATCCAGAGAAGTGGGTAAATAGAGTTTAATTCGACAGAACTTGGCGAGTTTGAATAATGTTAAAACAGCGGGAAGCCAGCATTTGAGGCTTCCCGTTTTCTGCGCTTGCAAAATGCTTGCAGTTTTTAGTGGCAGTCAGAATTTTAAATGACGAAATTAATTAGTGCATATGTATAGACTGTATCAGGTGTAAACAACAGTTTAATATCGTGAAAATTGGCTTGAAAGAGTATGAATAATTATATATAATTTTAATTATGAAGCTATGAGGAGAACCATATGAAAGAACTATTTGATTATATATTTAAGTTAGACTTCAAAAGTCTGTTTATAACAAAAAGCAACAATACCTTTATACAATTTTTTAGATACATATTTGTTGGGGGAGTTGCATTTTTGGCAGACGGAGGGAGTCTTTTCTTAATTACAACTATTGGTGTAAACTATTTAATATCCGTAATATTTGCTTTTGTTATAGGTCTTGCCGTTAATTATGGACTATCCAAGCTGCTGGTTTTTGAGAACAGCAGCGTAAACGGAAAGATAGAATTTCTGGTCTATGGAATTATAGGCGTAATAGGCTTAGGATTTACTGAAATAATAATGTATGTGCTTACAGAGATTGCAGGCTTGTATTTTATGGTTTCAAAAGTTATAGCGACTATTATAGTTTTAGTTTGGAATTTTGTAGCTAGAAAAATTACTTTGTATAGAAAAAAATAGATTGGAGATTATTATGAAAAAAGTAGTTATTATTGGAGCTGGCCCGGCAGGTATTACTGCGGCATTTCAGCTTTTGAAAAATACTAATGATGAATATGAAATTATTATATTAGAGGAAAGTAATGAGATAGGAGGAATTTCAAGAACTGTAAGGCACAATGGAAATCGTATGGATATAGGAGGACACAGATTTTTCTCCAAGGATGATAATGTTACGAAGTGGTGGGCTGGAATTATGCCTACTCAGGGTGCAGATGCCTATGATGACAAAATATTAGGAAGAAAAAAAGCATTAGCTGAAAACGGACCGGACCCGGAAAAGGACGATGAGGTAATGCTTATTAGAAATAGGGTGTCCAGAATATACTATAAGAAAAAATTCTTTGATTATCCTATTAGCTTAAAGTGGGAAACTATAAAAAATATGGGCTTCTTTACAACTATATGTGCAGGCTTTAGCTATCTAAAGGCGTGTGTGTTTAAGAAAAAGGAAACCTCCTTAGAAAATTTCTACATAAATAGATTTGGAAGAAAATTGTACTCTATGTTTTTTGAGGGCTACACAGAAAAGCTGTGGGGACGCCACCCTAGAGAAATATCAGCAGACTGGGGGGCTCAAAGAGTTAAGGGACTTTCAATAGTCGCAATTATAAAGGATGTATTTTCAAAAATATTTAAGAAAAATTCCCAAAATAAAAAGGTGGAAACCTCTCTTATTGAGGAATTTTATTATCCAAAGTATGGTCCGGGACAGCTTTGGGAGGTAGCAGCAGGCAAAGTGGAAAATATGGGTGGAAGCATTATAAAAAATGCAAAGGTTGTAAAAATAAACAATTCAGACGGAAAAATCCGGAGTGTGGTTTATGAGAAGGCCGGAGAGCAGGTAGAGCTTGAGGGTGATATTTTCATTTCCTCAATGCCACTTAAGGATTTAACAGCAGGGATGAATAGCGTTCCGGAAAATATTGCTGCTATTGCAAAGGGACTTCCATACAGAGATTTTGTTACAGTAGGCTTATTGGTGGATAAGCTTAATCTTAAGAATCAGACAAATATAAAAACTATTAACAACATTGTTCCGGATTGCTGGATTTATGTACAGGACGTTGATGTAAAGCTTGGAAGAATCCAGATATTTAATAACTGGTCGCCATATCTTGTAAAGGACATAGACCATAAGGTATGGATAGGCTTAGAGTATTTCTGCAATGAGGGTGACGATTTTTACAATATGTCAGATGAAGAATGTATAAGGTTTGCAAGTCAGGAGCTTGTTAAAATGGGTATTATTTCAGATGAAAAGGCTGTCCTTGATGCACACAGGGAAAAGGTTAAAAAAGCATATCCGGCATATTTTGATACCTATGACCAGATAGATGAATTAGTAGATTATTTAAATACCTATGACAATTTGTATTGTGTAGGCAGAAACGGTCAGCATAGATATAACAATATGGACCATTCAATGGTTACTTCTTTTGAGGCTGTAGACAACATCATAAAGGACAGAAAGGACAAGTCTAATATATGGAATGTAAATACAGAGGGGGAATATCATGAGCAAAAATAAAATGGCAGTAAAAGTAGCAGTATCCCTGATGGGAGCAGTATCTATTGGAATTGTATTTTTTTATATTATTTTTATTTCAAAGGGCTATTATCATGCCGACTGTACAGATACTATTACCTGGGCAGAGGCTGTTTTAGATGGAAAGGCTCTTATGAACAGCGACTTTTATTACGCCTGTCTGCTGCCTTTTGGTGGACAGCTTTTAATGGTTCCGTTTGTAGCAATATTTGGTGTCAGTATGACAGCACAGCTATGTGGTATGGTGTTATTTGCAATATGCTTTGGCCTGGCACTTGCCTTTTTGCTAAGGTCTATGAACTTTAGCTATAAATGGAGTGTTTTTGGAGTTTCAGCACTGTTTTTAATAGTTTCCATAAGCGAAAAGCTAAGAGAAATATTCTGGTGCCACATAATATATTATAGTCTGGGACTACTTTTTGTTATGGTAGGATTAGGTCTTTTACTAAGAGTGCTTAATTGTGAAAAATCAAAAAAGAAATATATGATATTACTTTTAATCTGGACAGTACTATGCTCAATGAACGGTATACAAGCCCTTACTATATATGGCTTACCGGTATTGGCAGCATTTATGGCAAATATATTTTTTGATGTAAAAACACCTTTTGACAGCAAAAAAAATGAAAATAAATATAAAATAATTTTAGCTTTAATATTAGCTATTATTGTAGGTATGCTGTTAGGAAAAATAGCAAATGGAAACATAGTAGCAGGCTATCAGGAAGGATATTCGGAATTTTCTAAGCAAAGTCAGTGGCTGGATAATTTTCTAAGCTTTGTTCCGCAATGGTTTACATTATTCGGCGTAGAGGCTGGAAGCGGAATGTTAATATATTCTTGCGAGGGTATTATAGAGCTGTTAAAAATAATATGCTCCTTAGTAGTTTTGATTGTTCCTATTATAATGACAATAATGTATAACAAATTTGAAACTATAGCCTATAAGCTTATGATATTAACACATTCATTTATGACAGCACTGATTTTATTAGGCTGGGTATTTGGAAGTTTAAATACAGCCTGTTGGCGATTATCTCCAATTGTAGGGACATCTGTTATTTTATGTATTATGTTTGCAAAATGGATATATGATAAAAAGCAGTATCATAGAATGTTTGCAATTATAGTAATTCCGATAGAAATATTAATGATTATTTCCACAATTGGTATATTAAAAATTAATAATACCCGGTCAGAAAGTAATCAGGCATTAGAAAATGTTATAGATACATTAGAAAAAAATAATCTTCAATATGGCTATGGAACCTTCTGGAATGCAAATAGTATCACATTATTATCCGACAATGATGTAAAGGTCAGATGTATCAATGTAAACGAGTCAGGCGTATCACCTAGAGCATACCAGACCAACATAAACTGGTATAAGGACAATTCCTATAAGGAATATTTCTTATTATTGAAGGCTGATGAATATGTCACCTATAAATATAGTGAAAACTATGTAGAACCAATAAAAGAAATAGAAAGTGATAATTATTTTATCCTAGTATACAATTACAACCTATTAGAAAACAAATAACTCGCCTACCCCAAAAAGTCTATGAACTGATTAATATGCTAAAAGAAAAACAGGCATCGGGAGTTCAGATTACAATAGTAACATGGACACCGGACTCCTATGGATTTGGAGATACATCATATTGGATGCGGTTGCATGAAGAAATGCACAAAGCAGGATTTTATATTAAAACAGTAGAGGAATCATGTGAGTGTTTTGCCGTTATTGACCAGGAAGTAGTCTGGTATGGTAATATTAATCTTCTGGCGAAAGATAGGGGTGATGACAGTATTATGAGAGTCTTGAGTAATGAGATAGCAGGTGAATTGATGAAAATTCAACTTGTGCAAATTTTGCACAAGTTGCCGATAATGGAAAAACATACAAATATATAAAAGATTTAATCGTTGAAGCAACCGAATACGATAAAAAGCTGGCATTGGAGGAAAAGGTTGTCAGATGTGTAATCTAGAATAATTTCAATACCGGTATTATAAATGCTTTGCTTTAGCCGCATTGGCCTTTATAACAATCATTGGTTGTAGATATATTCAGGGCTTAGAAAATGCGTTATTGATATCGAAATGGATGAATAAGAAGCTTAGGATGCAGAAGAATCCTTGGATTATTGCTGGGGATTTCAATATTTTGCAGATGAGAATGAGTGAGCATTATCGCGATTATAAAGGCTCTTATAGTGGTGGATTTGATGATTGCTCAGCCATATTTGTGGATAATTTTGAGAATGGTATAATTACGAGTTTTCAAAGACTTGATCATGCTGTATATAGAGGAATCACATGCAGTGAATCGTATTGTTGGGATTTCTTAAGCGAAGATACCGATGTGTATCCGGATAAAGCTGATATAGTGCCGGGGAAAATATGGAAAATTCCTGCGGGATATCCGGACCATGCTATGCTTTGTGTAGAAATGGAAATACGAAAAGAGAAAGAAATATATGAAAGATAATTGTATGGCATATACTAATGGAAAGCAAGAAATGATAGATATTATTCTGAATGTAAATCTCTTTTGATAAAAAATATTGACACCAAATGTGACACCACATATAATATAGACAGGAGGTATTCACAATGTCAAAATGGGATAAACTATTAACGAGAATATATGCTTTATCAAAAGACCTCCGGTTTGATGAATTGCGTAAGGTATTGGAAAGCTATGGATATGTAATGAATGCCCCAAAGGGCGGAAGCAGTCATTACACGTTCAGAAAAGCCGGATGTCAACCGATTACGATACCGAAGCATGAACCCATCAAAAAAGTGTATGTAGAGATGGTAAAGCAGATTGTGGAAAGTGAGGCTGTGAATGATGAAAACGCTGAATGATTATTTTGCAATGAATTATCGTATGGAAATTGTAGAGGATAAGGATGAGGGCGGTTTTGTGGTTTCATTTCCGGAACTTCCGGGATGTATTACCTGTGGAGAAACAGTAGAATCCGCTGTCGCAAACGCTTTAGATGCCAAGAAAGCATGGTTGGAAGCTGCCCTGGAAGATGGTATTGAAATCCATGAGCCGGACAGCTTAGAGGATTATTCTGGACAGTTTAAACTTAGAATCCCACGAAGTCTTCATCGTTCCCTTGCAGAACATTCTAAAAGGGAAGGTATCAGCATGAATCAGTATTGTGTATATCTTCTTTCCAGAAACGATGCAGTTTATTCAAAATAGCGGTTGCAAAAGAAGCAATTTGCCGAGTTTGAATATTAAACAGAGCTTCATAAATGGCGTAAACAAGCCATTTATGGGGCTTTTTCTTTTATTGTGATACCTATATGATACCTGTTTTGATAGTACCACAGATATTAATGAGAAGCTGATAAAGATAAAGTGGAAGATAAGGTGTGGAATAGGGGCAGAGGGAGATGACTTCTGTAACTTTGATTTTTAAGATAATCTATGATTGATTGAGAAACAATTGCAATAGATTGCGACTGTTGTTGATGATGTGGTGATTCTATGATATCATATAAAAATATGGTATATGAAAGCGGACCAATAGCAGATATGAAGATGAAAAGGAAGTTTGTGAAAGATATGATCTGTTTCCAAATAAGGAAGAGTGGATTGGGAAAATTCTATTTATAGAAACCTGAGAAGAAAAACCGACTCCTGAATTGTTTGAAAGAGAAGTGTTATTACTGAAAGAAAAGGGAGTATTCGACGTGGTAAATGGTGTATTAGTTGGAAAAACACGGGATGAAGCTTATTATCAGGAATATAAAGATATTCTTATTAGAGTGATAGACAATGAGAAACTTCCGATTGTTTATAATGTGAATTTCGGACATGCTATGCCACGATGTGCGTTACAGTATGGTGCTGTTGCAAAGGTAGATATGAAGCAGAAAAAGATTTATGTGAATAGGTAGGAGCGGATACTATGGCTGTGTCATATAACAGATTATGGAAATTATTAGTGGATAAAAAAATGAGCAAATCTGATTTGCGTAAAAAGGCAGAAATTGCCCCTAACACGATGACAAAATTACGTCGTGATGAGGAAGTAAGCCTTACAATCCTAAGTAAGATATGTAAGACTCTAAATGCAGATTTTGGCGATATTGTGGAATATGTACCGGATGCGGAAATTTGGGATTTGTATGATGAAAATAGGGAACTTCTTGGGAAGGATCATGTCAGAGGTGAACAGTTACCGATAGGCGGATACCATCTTGTGGTACATGTATGGATTCGCAATTCAAAGGGAGAGTATCTGATTGCACAGCGCTCGGCTAACAGACCAACATATCCCTTGGTGTGGGAATGTGTGGATGGCTCGGTTGTAAAAGGTGAAGATAGCTTGCAGGGAGCAGTCAGGGAGACAAAAGAAGAAGTTGGGGTAGATTTATTACCGGAAAAAGGTCATGTTATTTTGTCTGATATAAAGAAAATAGAGTTCGGTAAAGTAGTTAATAAAATTGTAGATGTTTGGTTGTTCGAGTATGATGGAGAGGTTGATTTGAGCAATGCTACAACAGATGAAGTGGCGCAAGTTGCATGGATGAGCAGAAGTCAGATAAAAGAATTGTTTGATGCAAATATGTTTGTGGAGACGTTGGAATACTTTTTTACGGAAGTGGACAAAGAGAGGTGTTAAATGTTTGAATTTATATTTGATTTAGCAACAGAACCGTTGGGATTACCAATTAAATGGTATTATGAATGGATTATTTTGTTGGTTATTGGTGAAATAGCATATCATGTTGCATACGACAAGGTAGGTGATTTATTTCATAGCGGTTCTATATCTGGAAGATCTGCAGGCTCATTGTTTCATTGGATAATTCGGACTGTTGTATTTGTGGTAATATGGGCGATAACATATGGAGTGATTTGGATTGGAAAATTTGCTATGGCACATAAAATACAAGCCTCTATTGGTATATGTAGTATTGTGGCGGTTGTTATAGCTGTAAAAATATTTATTTGGATTAAAGAACGAAATAAAATGGTCAAAGCGTCAGTAAAAGTTGAAGAGAATGATAATTAGGAAAGATGAACCAAAATATATCTTAAATGGCATTGATAAAGTAACTTTTTGGGGTGAACACTCTGTGATTTTAGCTTGGTATGTAAACTTGGAGGATATAGAAAATGAGATATCAGAGATTGCAAATGCAATTCAGAACGGAGAGATAGCATATGAACTGAAATATTATGCAGAAGTGGAGAATGGAGCTTTTGGGTTTCCTAAACTAAGAAATAGATCTCGATCAGGTGACACTTGTGATGAAGATGGAAAAGAAATCTGATGATAAATCAGCAGAAAAATCAGCAGAATCGGCAGAAAAATCAGCAGATTTTAACCATTATGGAGGCTGGAATTGAATATAGTACGGAACAGGTGGCAGAAAAGATAGGTTTAAAAGGTCCAAGGACAAGACAATTATTAGACGAATTAGTGAATAAGGAGTTATTGACTTGTATTGGAATAACTAAAAGAAAAAGATATATTAAGCCTGTGGATTAAAAAATTTCAGTCTTATTATTGCTAAATATGAAATGCTGATAGATGATGGCTTGACAGTTAAATGTATGTTAATTGATGATTTCAAACTTATGTGCAAGCAGTTGTTGTCCCCGATTGAAATCATTGAATATCTCAAGTGGAGGGAAGCGTTTTATAAGAAGAATGAAAATTTGGGACAGCAATATCTATATGAGAAGTATGGAGAAAATACGATATACGAAGACAGATTGTATTATGAACTTTTTAGGCAAGCTGTTTAATTATAAATCGGATGATTTTTTAGTGGCAATCAAACAGTGCAGAGATAGTTTTATTGCGATAGATAATGCAGATTGTTTGATTAATGATGATGTTAGGAGGTATACCAATATGCGTGATTCAATAGAAAACATATCACAACTTCAGAAAAAGTTGAATGACCTGCAACTGGAAAACCAGATATTGAGAAATATGTTGGATAAAGCAGGGTTGTCATATTATAAGGAGTTATCAGCATTTAGACAAAATGATTGTAAAGAAGCTTATGATCTGGAACAGGGAAAAAGAATTATTCACCCACAAACAATAACAGAAAATATGGCAAATAAGTTCTTTTATATGTTCTGGGGAAGACAGGATGTTTATGCAAAGCGTAGTGTTAATAAAGAAACTGGTAATGCAGCATATTATCCGCAGTGTAATAATTTGTGGACAAGTGGATGTCATAGGAAATTAAAAGATGGTATTAACTGTAAGGATTGCAAGAACTGTTCTTATAAAACTATAACAAAGTTTATTATATTAAATCATTTGCAGGGAAATTCTTATAATGCAACTGATGTAATAGGTATTTATCCGCTTTTTAGTAATGGTACATGCAGATTTATTGTATTTGATTTTGATAATCATGATAAGGGAGCAGAAGAAAGGGATTTTGCAAATACTGATGATACATGGATTGAAGAAGTTGAGGCAATGCGAGAAATCTGTGTGTTAAATGGAATAGATCCGTTAGTGGAACGTTCAAGGTCTGGCAAAGGTGTACATATATGGATATTCTTTGATAAACCGATAGCTGCTTCATTGGTAAGAAAATTTGGATTTGCATTGCTTGATAAAGGTGCAGAACAGGTTAATTTAAAATCTTTTAAATATTATGACAGAATGCTGCCTGCACAGGATTCGTTATCAGATAATAGGTCACTTGGTAATCTGATTGCATTGCCGCTGCAGGGGAAGGCTTTGCAGGATGGAAATAGTGCGTTTATTGATGGCAACTGGAATGCATATCCTGATCAATGGAGAATATTATTTAGCAAGCCAAGATTATCGCAAGAATTTGTAGAAGAAAAAATAAAAGAATGGACAAATCCTATTGAAGATATTGTTGTAGATGCTGACGAAAGTGACAGGGAAAAACCATGGAACAGAATGCAGCGTTTTAACAAAAATGATGTTGAAGGAAAGTTACATATTATATTATCCAATGGAATATATGTGGATAATACAAATTTGAAGGCTTCTATGCAGAATAAAATCCGCAGAATGGCAGCAATCAGTAATCCGGTTTTCTATAAAAATCAGGCAATAGGAACATCAAATTATGATATTCCAAGATGGATTTATCTAGGAAAAGACCATCTTAGTGGATATATACAGATACCAAGGGGACTGCAGGATGAACTTCTGGAAAAGGCAAAACAGGCAGATATTGGTTGTGAAATCGAAGATGAGCGTCAGCAGGGAAGAAATATTAATGTGGATTTTATAGGTGAATTGCGTTCTGAACAGGATAAGGCATTGAAAGAGCTTATAAAATACGATAACGGAATACTTCATGCTGCAACTGCATTTGGTAAAACTGTGGTTAGCAGTGCAATAATTGCTCAAAAGAAAGTGAGTACATTGATTATACTGGAGTCTTCTGCGCTGATAGAGCAGTGGAAAGAGGCATTGGGAAAATTCTTAAATATTAATGAGGAACTTCCGACCTATGAAACTAAGACAGGGAGAGTGCGGAAAAGAAAAAGTTTGATTGGAACTCTGCAGGGAGCACATGATTCAATGACTGGAATCATAGATATTGCAATGGCAGGTTCACTGTGCAAAAAGGGAGAGTATCATAAGCTGTTGAAAGAATACGGACTCGTGCTGGTTGATGAGTGCCATCATTCTGCTTCTGAAACAATAGCCAATGTTTTAAAAGAAGTGAAAGCAAAGTATGTATATGGTGTGACAGCAACTCCGAAAAGAGGGGATGGACTGGAAAAGATCAATTATATGCTAATCGGATCTATAAGGTATAGTTATACTGCAAAGGAAAAGGCAAAAGAGCAGGGGATACAGCATCTTGTTTATCCACGCTTTACCAGAACTGTACCACCAAGGGGTGTGATTACCGAAAAGATGCATCCTAATGAAGCATATGAGATTATTCATAATAATGATGTTAGGGATGAGCAGATTATTGGGGATGTGATAGACTGCGTTTCAGCAGGTCGTACTCCGGTTGTTTTGTCACGATACAAGGATCATTCAGAAAAGTTGTACGAGTGTTTAAAAAGCTATGCTGATTATGTATTTCTTATGACTGGTAATAATTCTAAAAAAGAACATAGAAAAATTCTTGAACAGATGCATCAGGTTAATAACGATAAAACTATGATATTGGTAGCAACAGGTTCTCTGGTAGGAGAAGGGTTTGATTTTCCAAGACTGGATACACTTTTTATGGCGACACCTGTATCATTCCGTGGTGTAGTTGAACAGTACGCAGGACGATTGAATCGTGATTATGCGGGCAAAGAAAATGTGATAATATATGACTATGTGGATAATCATATTCCAATGTTTGATAATATGTATATGAAGCGACTGAAGGCATATAAACAGATTGGCTACGAGCTGTCTAGTGGCTTGAAGACTGATAAACAGACAGCTAATGCAATATATGATGGAGATAATTATAGAGAGACTTTCCATAAGGATCTGTTTGATGCCAATAAAAATATAATCATTTCCAGCCCGGCCATCAGCGGACAAAAAGTTTATGAATTAATCAGCATGTTAAAGAAAAAAGAGGAGGCAGGAGTTCAGATTACAGTAGTTACATGGACTCCGGATTCATATGGATTTGGTGATGCTGCATATTGGATGCAGCTACACGAAGATATGCGTAAAGCTGGTTTTTATATAAAAACAGAAGAAGAATATTGCGACCGGTTTGCCGTTATTGACCAAGAAGTAGTATGGTATGGAAATATTAATTTACTGGCGAAAGATAAGATAGATGACAGTATTATGAGAGTTATGAGCAAAGATATAGCATGTGAATTGATGGAGATTACATTTGGAGATAGTGATGGCAAGGGTACAGAATATAATGAAAATTAATAAAAGTGAAAGCAGGATTGGTGCAACAAAAGCAGTTCAAGAACAACTAAAAACAACAAAGATTGAAGAAAACAAAGGTGCTTCATTTGTGTTCTGCCGGGACGCAAATTTGACGAGAATAAAAGGAAGAAATGTCTTCTTTATTGTAAATGCCAGTAAGGTAATTGATTTTAGTCAGTACATAAAAACTAATAGTGATACTGACCATTAATACCACAAAATTTCATCTTGCAGAGACATAGGCAAGAGTTTATAATTTTTTTTAGACGGACAGGCAAGTCAGTGGATTTTTGTTTTGCAGATAGTAAAAATAAATCTGCAAGCCATTACTATAATATGTGCATTATAATAATAGGTGTATCAATATAGAAATTACCTGCCTTGGTTAATATTATAAATGGATGAGAAACAACAAAGGAAAGGAGACGTATCAAATGATTGATATATACACAGAAAAAAGAAACTTAAAAAATTGTATACTTCAGAATGACCTTTACTTTAATTTAAATACAGGCAATGAAGAGATGTCGCAATATGAAATAAATCTCATTCAGCAAGTAGATGAGGCAAAGTTGACACCGGACAAGCACATTGAAACAAAATATGGATTAGGTACAATCCGAAATCTGTCATCTGGCTGCAAAACATTACTTAATATTGTAAAGCATCCTGATAAGGTAGTAAATGTAGAAGAATGTGGTCCGAATGTACTTAAAATTATTTTCACTATGGATAATATAAAGATATATATGTCCAGACCAACGCTTTTTGATATCCCGGATGATGCAAAAATCAGATTTAATGATTCTGATATAGTGACCGGAGGGAGAGGATATAACGCCTGGTGGGGCAAGGAGTATGAAAGGAGAGAAGCAGATGATATATAAGAATATTACATTTAAAGCAGATCCATTTTCATACAATCTGGAATTTGACGATAGAATAACTCTTGTTGGCGGAGATAGCGGTACTGGTAAAACTGTGCTTTATGAAATGTTAGAAGATTTACGATTAACTAATGAATACAAAGCTATAAAATTGTTTAATTACAAATCAGATAATTTCTCAGAATCGATTGAACAGTGCAGAGATAGTTTTATTGTAGTCGATAATGCAGATAATTTGATTAATGATGAGGTCAGACGTTTTATTAATTTTGAGCCGTCGAATCAATATATGCTTTTCCTACGAAATTGCGACGGACTAAATGTATCTGATAAAAGCTTTAAAGTGTTGAAGTTTGACAATAATAGGATAACACTGGAAGAGGAGTTGTGATATGAAGTATTTATGGACAGAAGATACCGGCGCAGGACTTCACTTCTGGAAATTAGTCAACCAGCTTTTCTTTAACAAGGAGATTGTTGTTGAGAGTAAAGGAAGCAATCAAGGATTGTTGGATGCAGTATTAGACTTGCAAAGTAAAGATGATGATAAATACTATGTTGCATTTGATTATGTGGTTGATAATCAGGATATTCGTAATAAGTACCGTATGTTGAAATCAATAGCAGATAAGGCAGAAGGAAAGATCATAATTCTGGATATGATTTGTTTTGAATACCTGATTCTTGCTTTTGATAAGCTAGTGGCATGGACAGGCACCGGAAAGACAGATAAAATCAAGATTCGTGAAGAGGTTTTATCAGTGATTGAAGATCATAGAATCAACTTGTCAAAGATTGGTGATGAGAAGACATTGCAGTATTTGGCAAGTTTTAAGAGATACTCTACAGAGCGTGTGATGAAATCATTGGTGGGTGAATTTACACAAAACGAGAAGTGGTCCGTTAAGGGTTCGCTTATGGGTGAGTGCTGGTACAAGGATTGTTGTGTGTCAGAACATCCGGATAATCTGAGGTGTGGTAAGCCTGAGATTGAGGATGGGAATGATAAGATGAGGATGCTGATACAGTCGGAGGAAGTACAGAAAATTTTGTCCACTATTATAGTATAAAACCGAGCACATATTGTGAAATTATTAAGAAAAAACATCAGTGATTACTTGAACCTGGTGTATAAATAAAGGATTTTCGCTTATGAAAGAAAAAATAAAAGATAATATAGTCGATTTATTATTAGATGGTGTTAAAGAAAAATTAGATAGTGTTAAGGAAAATTATAAATGGCAAAAGCTATTTGTTTCAACAGGGGATTTTTTTGTGAATAATCCGGATGTTTTAATGAAATTTGAAGATGATTTATATTCCGTATTTTCAAAGGATAATCTAATTAGGATAGCGAAAAGATTGAAAGATAAGAATGGATATGATTTTTCGCAATTACTTCATAATGAGTTATATGATTTGATGGTGAGTTATGAAATTCCGATAATGGAGACAGAAACGTATATTCATCACTTTATGCAGGTTATAATAACTTATTTAGAAGAAAATGATTCGGATAAAGCATTGGAAATGTTTTTGGGTGATATGAGAAAGGAAATAGGAACTTATTTTGCTGCATTAGAATCAAAATTAGAATTAGTTTTAAATCAAATCTCAAATTTAAATAAAGAGAAAATAACTACCTATTCAATAGCGGATATTGATGCGCAGATTAGGAGAGAAACAAAATATAAAGGAATGGGACTTGATTTTTTCAAACTTGATGATGAACAATTTGAATCAAAATTCCAGAATTCTCTAAATGATACAAAGGTATATGTTGTTGGAAAATCGAGAGAAGAGACAACTTATAGAATTTTAAATGAATTAAAAAATAAGAATTCGAAAAGAATCACATTGGTGGTTAAGTCGGAGAAAGAGTGGAATAAATTACAACATTCAAATTTGTCAGGGAATATTTTAGTGCCGTTTTTTTATGCAGATAGGATAGTGGTAATTCCTAATAATACCAATATTTTTATATATGGTGAAGATGAACCTTGCTATACACAAAATAAATTGATTCTGAGAAAAAGGACAAAAAGAAATATTATAGATTCATTAGAAGAACTTGGCATAGATGCAAATGAAGCCTATAAGATGGTGGATAATACCCATGGATTATATGTGCCATTAAAGAAAAAGCTTTTTGATGGTGCGATGTATGATAAGCCAGATTGGGTAGAAGACCATTCAGATGTGGTTATAGCTGCTCTTTTATGTGGTAAATGGACTGAAGCAACCGGAGATGTATTGGTTTTCGAAGAAATGTCAGGAAAAGCATACAGTGACTGCAAAAAAGAATTGGGAAAGTATTTACATAGAGAAAATCCATACATAGTATCGAATAATAGCTATAGAGGGAGCAATATGCAACTTGCTAGTGTAGAAGATGCATGGGAAGAGTTGGATCTTTATATAAATGACGAGATGTGGGATAAATTTATAAGTCTATTTTATGAGGTTTTGATAGAATCAGAGCCTATTTTTGAGTACCCTTTTGAAAAGCATTTTGAGGCGAGTATTTACGCAAAGAAACCAGAGTGGTCTCCAACGTTAAAAAAGGGGATGATAAGAACTCTTATTATGCGTGCGTATTATAGAGGACATGAAGAAAATCAAAAGCAAATTGATAATATAGTAGCAAAAGTTTTGGATACTATTACCAGTAAAGAAAGATGGGGATATATTTCACAATATTTGCCAGAGTTGTGCGAAGCTTCACCGGAAAGTGTTTTAAGAAAACTAGAATCTGAAATAGAGGTATCCCAAGGGTTAATCGACTTGTTTGCAGAAAAAGGTGGAGACTTTATGACAAGTCGACATTACTATACCAATGTTTTATGGGCCGTAGAACAACTAATTCAGCAAAAGAAATATGTTGTAAGAGCTTTGGAGTGGTTATGGGAGATTGACTCACATAATATTAAATTTAGTATAAGTAATAGCCCTAAAGGTGTGTTAGATGTGGTCTTTTGTGCTTGGATTAATGAGAGTGCATTGACGGTTGAACAGAAAATTGAGTTAGCAAGGAGTGCAATTGAACGATATCCAAATGCTTGGGATGTTATTGCATCTAAATTGCCACATGGGACAAGTTCAATATGTTCAACGTTGAATATACCTAAATACAGAAGAATAGATGAACCAGAAGAATTATACGTACGTGAAGTAAATAAAACATATATTGAATATCTGAGAATGTGCATTGATAGAGCATACACGGGCGCTGACAGATGGATTAAAATACTTCAGCATATAAAGTCTTATGATATAAATATTCAAAAAGAAGTATTTGAAAAATTAGTGTTTATTTGTAAAAAAATGAGTGACGAAGAAAAAATCAGGATAAAAAATGAAATAAGATATGAGATATTTAGACACAGATATTTTGAAGATGCAGATTGGAGTATGCCACAAGAAGTATTGCGTGAATATGAATGTGTAATGAATAAAATAGTTGTAGGTGAAAAGATTTATGACTATTTGTATATTTTTTCACATGTATCTGATTTCCCGTTGCTTAATCCTATTCCATATTCTAAAGAAGAAAACACAGAAATACATAATCAAAATTATATATTAAGAGAGGAAGAGATTAATGCAAGAATCAAGAAATTTAAGGAGAAAGGATATTCAATAGATAGATTAATTCAATTGGCTGTGAAGGAAAAATATGACGTAGTAGGTGAAGTCCTGGCACAGTTTTATTGTGATGGGGTGTTTGATGAGAAAGTATTTTGCTCTTTAATGAAAAATGATAAAGAAGGAAAATATGTTTATGACTATGTAAGCTATCTATATAGAAAAGGAATTATAGATTTAAGCGTGGTTATAGAAAAGGTTAAAAGTATATCTGGTAATAAAAATCTTCTAACAAACTTGATTTCATTAGAGTTTGTAGAGGATTATGAAAATGCTCTTATTGTGAAGGAAAATGAAGATATCAAGAAGATGTATTGGAGCAGAAATGTACGATTAAGGATATCAGATAAAGCGGAGCATAAAGTGTTTATATGGGCGATAAATGAGTGTAAAAAATATGGTTCATTCAATACATATTTAGAATTGCTGTATGATATAAAAGATAAAATTTCTATTCAAGAATTATATAATGCTACACTTGAAATATCTGATATAAAAAGTGATGTTGCTAGTTCTATGACTGATTATTACCTTAAAGAAATATTTAATATTCTACAACAAACTTTTATAGATGATGATGAAAAATGTGCAGAATTAGCGACATTAGAGTGGATGTGCAGAAATGTGCTTGAATGGGAGCATATGAAATGTATGCAAAAGATTATGAAGGATGATCCGACCTTCTATGCGTTATTAGTTAGTATTATATATAAGGCGGATGACAATGAAAATATTGACGAAGAAAAGAGAAAATTGGCCAATAAGGTTTATTCGGGTTTTGATAAAGCAAAGTTTTGCCCAACAGAAAAGGATGGGGAAGTCATATATGAAAATCTGAAAAAGTGGATAGAGAAGTTTAAAGAGCTACTGATTAACCAGAAGCAAGAAAGACTATTCGGAAATTTGGTTGGACGTTTATTGGCATATTCACCAATTGGGGGGGATGGTTATAGTCCGTGTGAAGCTGTGCGTATGGTTATAGAAGAATATTACACAGATTCGTTAAAAACCGCCTATGTGGTAGCAGAAGAAAACAAACGTGGAGTGCATATGGTTGACGCTGGTAAATCTGAGATTATATTACATCAAAGATATCAAAAGAATGCGGAAGCATTACAAGAACGCTATCCCTATACTGCAGATATATATTTTGCAATTAGTGATGATTATAAACGCGAAGCTGAATATGAAAGAAAGCGTGCAGAAGATGAATGGTAGAAAAAAATACATAGGTGAATCGTATAGTTTTTATAGAAAGAATAGACCTATTGGAAGGGGAGGCAATGGGGCTGTGTATGAAGTGGAACTTCTATCCGATAATGGATTAGAGGTTCCTATGGTGGCTAAATTTTTCGAGTATGAAGGCACAGATAAGGAAAAAAGATATAAGAGATTTAAGAACGAGATAATTGCTTTAAATGAGTTGAAGGATATTGATGGTATAATGCAGGTGCTTGATAAGAAATGTCCACAAGATATACCCCGAACTATGGATGAAGCATGGTATCTGATGCCTAAAGCGAAACCATATAAGCTTACACACTCCCCTAATATATATATCAAGATAGTAGATATGCTTCAGTTGGCACGAATTATACAATGCATCCACGAGAGGAATGGAGCGCATCGAGATATTAAGCCGGAAAATATATTGATATTAGGTAATCGATTAGTTCTTTCTGATTTTGGATTGTATTGGGGAATAGAGGAGGAACGGCTTACAGAATTTAATGAGCGAATAGGACCATACAAAATAATGCCACCTGAATTAGAGAATGTGCAAACAGATTTGGATTTAGATTTTAGACCTTCGGATGTATATTTATTTGCTAAGGTATTATGGATGACATTGAAGGGGGATAATATCGGTTTTCGAGGACAATATCAACGAGGAGATGTTCAGATTTTTCTAAATAAAGAGAATTTTGGTGATGTAATTACATTAGAGCCAATACATAAATTAATAGAGCAGGCTACTTTTGAAGATATGAACAAAAGAATATCGATTCACCAATGTATTGATTATTTGGAATTGCAACGCAATTTATTGGACGAGAAGGAACGAGAACTACTTTCCAATGAGTTAGTTAGTCGGTTGCTTTATGATGAACATAGTAAAATGATTATTGAACGTACCAAGCCGGATGAGTTGATATATGAAGATAAAGGGACTATTTTTAGTATGTTAAGAGGTGTCATTCCAATATCCAAAATCATGGTCAAATCGCTTAATGATGAGCAAAAGACAAAGCAGATTCAGCTGACGGATTTTCAGGTTGGCTCAGGTGGTATATGCAAGATGCTTTATTTTAATAATGGAATTAAAGTTAAAGAATATATAATGGAAATAAATAAAATGACTTATTCTCATTTAAATTTAGATATTGTACTTGAGTTAAATGATATTGATTCAGTTGATAAAGAATATGTTGCATATTCGGAAACGGTGCGAGGATTTGGAAATATGTATCCCAAGGTATATTTTTCTTCGGATGAAAAGATTATTATAACAAAAGTAAAATAAAAAGATTGAGTATATTGTTTCTTAAAATATGAAGAATTTCAAATACTCATATTGCATTTTATATGTTAACATTTTATAATTAGCCTATGGCAACAGTTTGGCAACAACCATTCAGTAGGTCGAAATAATTATTGTAATAGATAGAAAAATATGCCCCATTTTCGCACGAAACTTAAACAAAACAAGTTAATTTAATTCCGGGACATAAAGAGTTTGAATAGTAAACAGAGCTTCATAAATGGCGTAAACAAGCCATTTATGGGGCTTTTTCTTTTGCCATGATACCTATATGATACCTGTTTTGATAGTACCACAGATATTAATGAGAAGCTGATAAAGATAAAAAGGGAGTATTCGACGTGGTAAATAGTAAAGTAATAATATCAACATGACGATATAGAAAATGCAGGGAAGCATTGTATTTCAAAGAGTTTGAGATACAGAGCTTCTACTAAGGCAGTGGTCATCTTGTAAAAATATGGTCTTTGTGTGCGTAATATGGTCATTTGATGATATGGGGCTGGGAGAACAAGTTATTTTATCCGATAAAAAAAGCAAGGGAGGGCAGTGGGCTATGAACATTTTAAATAATCAGATTGGTTCCATCTATGATCGACAGAAAAATTTATATAGTAAATATCCGCATCATAGCCAACAGAATGCAGAAAGCAAAAAGGTATGCGGACAAGAAAAAATTACAGCAACATCTGGAAAGGATGTATTGGGTATCACAAAAGGAGATAAAGAAAATTCTTATATTGTGCATTTCTCTGATTCTGCAATGGTTAGCAGGGCAGTTGCAAGAGGATATGTTACGGTCAATGGTGCAGATGTAGAATTGACGGAAGATACCAAACGGCAGTTGTTAAAGGTAGATAAAGAAGCAAGTGCTGCGAGAGAAAAGGCATATCAGGATTATGTTATGCAGCATGAGATGGCGGTTGCAAAGCAACAGAGTGAAGCGTGGAGGAAAGCGTTAGATGGAGTGCCGGATAGTTTAATAATGTTTTTGGAAATAAATAATACTGAAAATGTGCCGGAATATTCAGAAAAACAAAAAAAGCAATATAGCGATGCAATCAAGGCGTATGAGCATACCGGTAATGGTGTAAGCTGGTCACAGTTTGAATGGAAAACTTACGATACACAGATGACAGTCACATTTGAGGATTCGGTGAAAGTTGAAAACATTTCAAAAGGAATGAATGTGATAAATGGGTAGATGCAATGGTTATTGCTGAGTGTCAAAATTCAAAAGATGATATCAGTATGGTGGGTTGCAAATAAAGTTACATATCATATTGATGCTGAGAGAAATCCAACAGGTAGCATAGTTGGAAAAACTCCGAATAATGAAGAAAGGAGTTACTATAAAATGGAGGTATCAAATTATTATAGCACAGCAAAATTATGGGGCACTTCGGATAAAAAAGTTTCTAAATCTTCTGAAAAAAACAAATGGAAATTAACGGATTCCTTAAAAGAGAAAATTGTTGAACTGGCAAAAAAAGATGCACAGGACAACGTATATATGGGAAATGCGTTTATGAATTTGCGTAAGATGGAAGTAAGCAAAGTGGCACCGAACAGGGCAGCCTTAATTGGAAAATTTAGTCAATCAATGAATTCCGGCAATATGTCCGCAATGAAAGAAGTTGAAAAAGCTGATAAAAAATGGCTCTGTATTTTGTTCGGGATACCATATGAGGCAGAGTTTCAGGGAGAGGGAACAGGATCAGCAGCTCATGTATATAACGAATGTGGTGAAGAAGTTCTGACATATACAGAGGGAGTAGGCTGGCAAGAAAAGGAAACAAAAGCAGAGTCACAGGTACATTCGGCGTTAAAATCGACATATTATGAGGCTTTTTGTGATGCAAGGAAAGCATTAAACAGTGAACAAAGAACTGGTGGTATGAATGAAAATATAATGTCACAAGGCAATTTTGATATGAAAGCGTAAAGAGCGCGCGATTAAAATAAGAATGGCTGGAAGAAAGAAAATGATTTGGTATTGAAAATAGGCTTTGACAGCAGTGGATTGTATGATATAGGGCAGGAAAAAGTACAAAAACGCAGACTGAATTTGTAAGTGAGATTAAGAAACTGGCACAAAAGGCTGCCAATGCTACTGATAAAACAGAACAAGACTCTATTTCAAGGCAGGTATTGCGGTTAAGGGCAGAATATATGTCGGAGGTTGCACCGGATAGAAAGCAGTTGTACCAACAAGCAAAAAGTGCAATGAAAAATCGAAATACCAATCCAAAATGTAAAGGTATCGGAGAATTAACCTTACTGGATTTTTTGAAACAGGCAGAGGGAAAAAATCAGAATCTTGCAGATAAGCAGATTGCACTGGCAGGAATATAATGCAACAAAGAATGATATGAATTCTGAATTAAAGGAATTACCGGATTATTTGGAGAAAAGACCGGTTTTTGAAGCGAAAGCCTAATGATAATAATGCAATTCAAATAAAAAAGGGGGAATTGATATATGCAGATTAGTTCCAACTATTCTATGAATGGTGTGCCATACGAAACAGGCTCTGTATATTTTAGACCATCCACTGGAATATGTTCCGAAAAGCATAGAGGTTCAGAGGGCTTGTATGAAAAAAAGATAATTCTATGTTGCGTTTCTGGAAAGATTGGAAAAGTTATAATTGACTGGAACAGAAATGGAAAATGACAACGATGAGACATATATAAAATTATTTAGGAGACAACATATGAGTGATAGTACCATTCACATTGGAACTCTTGCTTCAAACAATGTAACAGCAGCACAAGCACTTGTAAAGGCACGGGAGCGAAATGGTCGTGAACTTCAGAATGGGGAAAAGAGCTTACTACTATTATTATAAGCAGATGATTTATGATGTTCTGGCTTATAAAAAGCAAAATGGGACAATTCCAAGATATCAGATTCAGATGGATGTGGGAGGCAATTAAAATAAGTAGTATAGGAAGTCAGTAGTGCGTGAATAAACTGCTGACTTCTTTTTTTGATAGATACAGTCACTCCCAGGAGCGTGTGTCGGATAAAACAAATTAACAGGAAGCAGATAAAGTGATATATGTGATATTCTATTTTACAACAAAAAAAGGTCGGTTCACAACATGGCGGCTAGCTATTTAAAAAACTTTTTCGATATAATAAATATAATTGTATGTAAGTAAGGAAGTGACAAGATGCAAATAGCAATCTGTGATGATGAAAAATCTATAGGATTGATATTAGAAGAAAAAATAAAGAAATTATTACCGGATGCAGTAATAGATAAATATTTATCTGGTGATGAATTGATTGCAAGTGGTTGTGAGCCGGATATTCTATTTTTAGATATTCAGATGCCAGGAATGGATGGAATGGAAACGGCAAGGATTCTGCGTCAGAAAAATGAAAGAATGGTATTGATATTTGTAACTGCTGTGGAGGAGTATGTTTTTCAGGCATTTGATGTTGCAGCATTTTATTATCTGGTGAAAACATTTTCAGATGAAAAATTTGAGGAAGTTGTGAAACGTGCAGTCAGAAGCATTGAAAAATATTCTGAAAATCAATCGGATGAAAAATACATGATGGTGCAGTCCGGAGGAAGCCATATGAAAGTGTTTTTGAAGGATATTGTGTATGCCGAGGTATATAATCGAAAAGTCATTATCCATACACGGGATACGAATATTGAATATTATGGAAAATTGCAGGAACTGAGTGAAATAGCGGGAGCAGATTTTTTTCGTACACACAGAGCCTACCTCGTACATTTCAAATATGTTCAGAAATATGATGCAAATTGTGTGACGATGGAAAATGGAACTGCATTGATTGCAAAACAGAATTATCCTGAGTTTGTAAAACAATATTTGAAATATAATCAGAGGAAAGGAAAAGAAATCGGATGAGTTTGGTAGAAAAATGCTGGATGGTTACATCGAAAATTTCTGTTATTGCACTCCTTATGATTACAGGAATCTATTTTGGAAAATTTGTTTGTCCCTATATAAAAAAGAAAAAAGGGGCTGTGGCAGTCAGTATTGTTTATATTACGATTATGCTTGTTTTATATATGATTCCGCCACAGATTGATAATTTTTCCGCATATCTGATTGGAGTTATAGCAGCGTTTCTTGCAATGTATGTAGATGACAGAAGAAATATATATCAGAAAATATTTCTTGCAATTACGTTCTTTTCTATCCGATGGTTAACGGTTGCAATGGCAGCCAGACTTGATGATCTTGTTACAAAAGCACTTGTATTTCGGAATATGAGTGCGGAAAAAGTGTGGTTGCAATACGGACTATATGTTGGAACCAGAGTTTTGGATATTGTACTTTGTATTGCTTTTATTGCGGTTGCAATAGGACTGATCAATAAAGCGTATATATACAAAAAAGATGAAATGAGCGTCAAAGAGATGGTAATGCTTATTATACCTTCACTTGTAGGCGTCACTGGGTATGGCATTTTACAATATTATCTCATGATATACGAAAGAGATACTGGAAAGAACTTGATTGATACATATGGATTTTATGGAGCTTTAAGCTTTTTACACTATCTGATTTCCATAGTTGCTATTCTTGTTGTGATTGTAATGTTTCAAAACTGGAAAGAGATGCAGGAAGAACAGCGGGGACAAGAGCTGGTATTAAATCAGATCAGTGATATGAAAAAGCATATCGAGGAAGTCGAAAAGTTGTATCGGGATATCCGCTCCATGCGCCATGATATGGGAAATCATATACAGACACTGGAACATCTGGTGGCACATAATAATATGGATGATGCTGCAGAATACTTGGAACATCTGAAAAATGAATGGGACGAGGTATCTCCGGAAATAAAGACAGGAAGTCCGGTAATTGATGTTATTTTGATGGAAAAGCTGAGAGAAGCAAAAGAAAGGCAGATTCGGTTTCTGTCGGATTTTCATTATCCGCAGAATACGAAGTTAAATACATTTGATTTGAGTGTGATCATGAATAATGCCTTGAATAACTGCATGGAAAATGTAAGTGGAGATGATCCGTATATCAGCATTTCTTCTTTTAGGAAAAACAGTATCTTTATGATAACCATAAAAAACAGTTTTGTGGGTCATCTTAATTTTGGTGACAGCGATTTGCCAGAAACAACCAAATCTGGGAGGGAACATGGAATGGGTTTGAATAACATTCGCCGGGTTGCCAGAATGTATATGGGAGATATATCCCTGGAGCAGGGAAATGAGGAAGTAATCCTTAGCATTATGATGCAGGTAGAATAAAGAAATAAATTGGCACTATGTATTTTGTAAATTACAGAAATTACAGAATTTTTTGATGCTTCACAACGAAAAAAGGGCGGTTCACAACATCACAGTTTATTGTGAAGCAAGATATGCCGAAAGAAAAAATAAAGAGAAATCATGTTATACAGATTTTTAGGAAACAGATTTCAGAGTATTAGTTCAAGGAGGACAACGAAATGATGAAAATTAATGGATTTAACGGAACGAATACGCAGACAGGAGCAATGGGAATGGCACAGGCGAATGATTCTGTGAGTAAAAATATTCAGAATCAGATTGCAAATGCACAGCAGAAATTGCAGGACTTATCATCAAATGAAGAACTGTCATTAGAGGATAAGATGAAGAAACGTCAGGAGATACAACAGGAAATTACAAATCTCAATCAACAGTTAAGACAGCACCAGATTGAACAGAGAAAGGAACAGCAGAGTAAAAAAACATCTATGGATGATATGGTGGCTGGTACAAAAAATACATCTGCAAAGAAAGAAACAGGTTTGTCACAGGCAGGTATGCGGGCAATGATTTCCGCAGATTCATCTATGAAGCAAGCAAAAGTGCAGGGTAGTATGGCAACACAGATGGAAGGAAGAGTCGGTGTGATTGCGTCTGAAATCAAGCAGGATGCCGGAAAAGGCAATACCGAAAAGAAAGAAGAAGAACTGGCAGATTTGCAGGCAAAAGCGCAGTCTGCAACAGCATCACAGATGTCTTCACTTTCAGATGCAAATAAATCTATGGAAGAAGCAGCAAAGGCAGACAACCATACAGATGCATCAGATAATGCAGATGTTAAAACAGAAACAGCAGAAACAATAAAAAATCCAGCATCAGAAAGTGGACAGTCGGTAGTATATACACCGATAGATATACGTTTATAGTTCAGAAAGGAGGCTGGTGTTATGTCAGAAATCAAAAGTTTTAGTGATTATACAAAAACTTACCTTGATGAAAACAAGTGCAGATTCTCTGAAAAAATCAGCAGATGCTTTGAATGACTCTTCTCTTTGGGAAAAAAAGAAAATAAAAAAGAAAGATGAAAAAACGGGGGAAGAGATTGAGGTAGAGGATTATGACTGGGATAAAATCACCAAGGCAGTAAAATCTTTTGTTGAAGATTATAATGATGTAGTTAAGGAAGCCGGAGAATCTAATACAAAGGATGTATTGCGAAATGCTACATGGATGACTGGAATGACAGACAAAAACAGTAATATGCTTGCCAAAATAGGTATTACCATAGGAAAAGGAAACAAGTTGGAATTAGATGAGGATGCTTTAAAGCAGGCAGATATCAGTTCGCTGAAAACGGTCTTTACAGGATATAATTCTTTTGTAAGCAAAATATCGCAGAAAGCAACTGGTATATCAAATGCTGCAAACCGGGCGAGTGCAACCTATACAAATAATGGTACGTACTCTAAGACGGATTCTTCTTTGACATCGAGCAAGATAGATAAAGAAGTATAAAAATATTACACAAGTAGTCCGATATATAAAATAGTTATCATTAATTACTGAACATAAAACGAAAGGTGAGAGATGTATTATGAATATTGATTACGGTCAGTTTTACAGAGGAACAACGAATATTCCTTCATATGGGAACGGTACATATAAGAAAGATACCCTTGTAAAGTATGAATTTAACACTACGGATGAACATGGCAATAAGGTTATGGACAAGATGTCAAGGGAAGAAACTCTGCAGGCGATGAAGGATATTGGTTCGCAGTATGGAGATGCGGTTATTGTTGAGTTTTCGGGAGACGGAATGGCTGCACTTGTGGAAAACAAGAAAGGTATAGTGGATGCCAATGTAACGAAAGAGCAGCGGGAAGCAATGGATGCGAGAAATGCAGTGTTTCAAAAAGAAATCACGCAGGTTGATAAGTCATTAGAACTTCCAGCATATTCCGGGATGTACGGTGCAGACAAGGCGGTTGTATCTGCGGTGGAGAACTGTAGCAAAGAGGAGCAGGGATTTGTGTATGATATCATCCGTCAGAATTTCCTTGTCGGAAACACTGGTTTTATGACAGAGGAAGAACGGCAGGCAAATATTTCACTTGGTATGAAAAAAGCGGAATATGCGGCAGAGAATTTTATCCCGGAAGATAGCAGAAAATCATTTTTGGAAGCGATGGAGTCTATCGCAAAGCTTGCGAGCGCAGGAAAAGCCGACAATAACGGAAATATGGACTATGGAGTACGGAAAGGTAGATATCTTGGACATGGCAGTAATCTTATAAAGACTACAAATGCGCTTGATATGATGAGGACGATGGACGGCAGTGCATACACGGAATATCAGAAGATTAGTAAAGAAAGCAGCAATGAGGACGGACAGCTTAATGCATTAAAATACCTTACAAATTGGTATGGAAATGCAGCAAAGAAGAATCCATCAATGGTCGACGATTACGAAAAGCAGTCGGAGGAATATGTGGAGAAAAATGTAAAAGACCAGAAGCTGGATGCAACTTTTTCAGATATAAAGACAGAGAATAAAGCAACTTTTCTGAAAAGTCTGAAGGCATTTCAGAATAATAATCCTAATTTTCTCTCATCTATCATAAACCGGGAGCTGGCATCTAAATTTTGGGGTATTTGAGAACCGTAATTTGAAGATATTATATACAGATTGAGGTAAGAGGATGAATGTAAACACAGTAAGGCATAAAAGGATTCGGTAAAAGGGAAATATCAAATTGGTGCATTGGTTGGCATCACCAGAGAGTAGAGTGACAGAAGGTCAGTAGATATAAAGGTATAGATTTATTTATGAACTGGGAGGTGGATTTATGGGAATCGTTTTTTCAAATATAGGAACAGTTAATTACTTCTGGTAGTAATGGAGAACCAAACTGGTCTTATATTCCATCGAAAGGAAAAAGTACGAAAACACAGACTGAATTTGTGAGTGAGATTAAGAAACTGGCACAAAAGGCTGCCAATGCTACTGATAAAACGGAACAAGGCTCTATTTCAAGGCCGGTACTGCAGTTAAGGGCGGAATATTTGTGCAGACATTAAGCGATTACTTTTCATTGACTTTCATTTATACCAATGATAAAATTTTAAAATTAGCTCAGGGAGAGATTGTTCAGTAAGACTTATACAGAAATAATTCAAGCAAAGTTCAGGAGAATGTAAAAATGACAAAGGACGAGTATTTAATAACAGACCCACCCCTAAAAGCGTTGACTGTTTTTGCAATGCCTATGATTTTAGGCAGCTTTTTTCAACAAGTTTACAATATGGCTGATTCAATCATCGTCGGTCAATTTGTAGGCTCATCTGCGCTTGCAGCCGTCGGTGCCTGTGCCGCACTTACGAATGTTTTTATTTGCATAGCACTCGGTGCAGGTGTAGGTGCAGGTGTACTTGTAAGCCGTTATTTTGGTGCTCAAGATTACGGGAAGATGAAAACAATCGTTTTTACTTCTTTAATAAGTTTTTTGCTTTTTAGCGTATTTCTCGGTGTTTTTGGATTTTGCACTTCTCATTGGATGATGAGCATACTGCAAACGCCTGCGGATATAATGAAAGATGCGGTGCTGTACTTACGTATCTATTTTGTTGGCTTTCCATTTTTATTTATGTATAATATTCTGTCAACCATGTTCACTTCAATCGGTGAATCAAAAATCCCGTTATGGCTTTTAATATTTTCGTCTGTTTTGAATATCATTATGGACCTTTGGATGGTGAGAGGTCTTAAACTCGGAGTATTCGGTGCAGCTCTTGCCACTCTTATTGCACAAGGTATTTCAGCCGTACTTTCGCTTTTGATTTTTCTTTACCGTATGCGAAAATATGCAGGTTTGTTTCATTGGTTTGACAAGAAAGAACTGCGTACAATGCTTAAAATCGCTGTTCCGTCTATCCTTCAACAATCAACCGTATCAATCGGTATGATGATTGTGCAAGCGGTTGTAAATCCGTTTGGCACGCAGGCACTCGCAGGATATGCGGCAACGATGAGAGTTGAAAATGTTTTTTCACTGATATTTGTATCCATCGGAAATGCCGTGTCGCCATTTGTTTCGCAAAATCTCGGTGCCGGAAAAATCAGCCGCATTAAGAAAGGTTACCGTGCCGCATTACTGTTGGATGCATGCTTTGCCGTTCTTGCCTTTATAGTTATTGAAACAATGCACACACAAATTTCTTCACTTTTCTTAGGAAAAGACGGAACGGAATTAGCGTATCAAGTGTCCGGTGATTATATGAAATGGATTGGCTACTTTTTCATAATTATGGGCATTAAAATGGCAACAGACGGTGTTCTTCGTGGAATCGGAAATATGCGACCGTTTTTAATTGCAAATATGGTTAACCTTGCAATTCGTTTGTCCGTAGCATTGATTTTTGCGCCTCGTTTCGATATTGCCTTTGTTTGGCTTGCTGTACCGGCAGGCTGGCTTGCAAACTTTGTCATTTCTTATGTGGCACTAAGAAAATCCTGGTCTAAGGATACTTTGGCTTAAAAATTAACAGACTCATTCAACTAAAACCCTGTTTTATTATACTCATACAAGCAGATTTACATCTGCCTGTGTGAGTTTTTTTATGCCTTAATACATTGATATCCATTGGAATATACTTTATGGATCTCCCTTGCACTAACATTACTGGAGTGTATTTGGGGAATGTTAAGATAATTGTTGCTTTGAGAGCAATTCTAATTAACAAATTCCAGTTTGCAGACATGTTTGGTGTATCTCGCCAAGCGGTTTCAAAATGGGAATCAGATAAGCTGATTGTCTTACTTTATTATCAAACATTATATTGGTGGAGTAAGAGAACTGGCAAAAAAATTTGAACCCGTAAGGGATAAAAATACGGAAACTCCAGAGATTCTTCCGTTGCAACAATCCGGTATAAATAATATAATATACATATTATTGTTGAATATGGAGTATTTATATGGATGAAAGAGATGAATTACGATTAGGATGTGAAACCGCATATATAGATGGTTCGGTTGCTTCAAACAGCCTTTATTGTCCACAGTTTATTACTAATAATTATAAAACTGGAAAGAAAGTTTTATCTACTATAGAGAATGAATTATTAAAATGTGATAAATTTCAGATTAGAATATATATTTTGTACTGATGTTTCTGAATGTTTGATAAGTAGTTAACATAGAAAAAAAGTAGGTATGTGGAAATACAAATACGGACTATAAGAATATGCGTAGTGTAGTATAAGAAAAAGTGTTACTTGAGAATTAATTGAATAAGGAGCATTTATTATGATTTATTTCGATTTAGATAATACGTTGATTGATTACAATTCTTCAGAGAGAAAAGCGATAGAGTTCATATTTAAAGAAAAATATGGACTGGTATTAAATAATAATCAAACAGATTATTGGAGTAAGATTTCTAGAAAGTATTTTGATTATTATTTATCAAAACAGATAACTTTCGAAGAGCAAGGAAAAAATCGATTTATTAAAATGTTAAGTTATTGTGGGTATGTGGAAAATGAAAAGATTGCAATGGAATTGTTTGAAGAGTATCAAAAACAATTAGAAAATAGTTGGATTTTATTTGATGATGTGGTTGATATGCTACATTCATTGGAAGGATATCGACTAGGTATCATAAGTAATGGGAAATCTATACAGCAAAGAGCAAAGTTGAGTTGTACGAACATTGAAAAATATTTTGAAATAATTCTTATTTCAGAAGAAACAGGATTTGCAAAACCTTCCGTTGATATTTTTTATGAGGCGGTCAAACAGTCAGGCGAGAAAATTGATTCAGTTATATATGTTGGTGATAATATAAAAACAGATATTTTGCCATGTGAAAAAATTGGAATGAAATGTGTACTTGTGGATAGAAATAGTATATGTGAGAAAAATATATGTAAAATTAAGAATTTATATGAAATACATAATGTATTACTCAACGACATTGGGCAGTATAATACTGAACTTTCTATAAGAAGTTCTGCTCAATAAAAAACAAGAACTAAAAACATCTAAATATTACTATCTCAAACTTCCCATACTGAAAAGTGTGCTGAACCTTGAAAATTCAATATTTTAGCCAATAAAAAGTAAACGATGAAACGAAGGTACCTACAAAAGTAATAGCAAGACTGTTATAATGTCTTACTTTACAAAAACAGCACATTTTGTGGGTGTATCTTCTATGAGCTTTCGTATGAAAAGAATTTATGGTGCCTGCGTAGATAAAAGTAAACGCTCAAACGAAGGTACCTACCAAACCTAAATCAATATCGATATACTATGATCATAGTATATTTGTTAAAAAAGTTGAGCCTAAACTTTTTTGACTAAGATATGGGAGGTACAGATTACAGTGATAATTATTACACATGATATGGAAGTGGCAAATGAGTGTAATAGAGTTATTGAGATATGCGATGGAAATATAGTGTAGAAATATATGGTCCTATGTCAAGATTAAGTACAAAATAAAATGAGAAGTTCCGCCGGCTAAGCTACCGGCAGAGAAGATGCCCTCTCATACAGTTTTTCAAAGTCGTTAGTTGACATATAGTCGCAGTGGCTATGAATCCTAACAGTGTTATAAAAGGTTTCAATATACTCAAAAACGAGCCTGTAAGCATGTTTGTAGTTAATGATATTAAATCTGTTGAGCCATTCTCTTTTGATTAAGGAATGAAAAGATTCAATGCTATGGCTTGGAATGACTGCAACTCCGGATAAACGTGATGATAATATTGCCGGTAAAAACGTTTATGAATTATTCAATTATCAGATTGCTTATGAGATACGTTTACAACAGGCTATGGAAGATAAACTGTTATGTCCATTTCATTATTTTGGGATTACAGACTTGTCCATAATAGGAGATGATAAGGCTGACCATGATTTTAGTATATTGTAAATTCATGAACATATGAAAGAAGGAAAAATGTATGAAGATAATCAAAGTAGTTGCAGCCGTGATAAAATCTTTAAATGATAAAGGACAAACAATTATTTTATCTACCCAGCGAGGATATGGGGAATTTAAGGATAGCTGGGAATTCCCGGGAGGAAAAATCGAGAAGGGAGAAACACCACAAGAGGCATTAAAACGTGAAATTATGGATGTTGAGTGGTTACCTGCAGATATTAAATTGATTGAGAACATCAGAGAGAATATGTAGGGACAGAAATCCTCCATTGAAGTCGGGATTTTACTATGCTAATATAAAAGTACAGAAAAGAGGGATAAATATGAATAAAGAACCTATTTTGGCAATATGCTATGATTTTGACAAAACATTGTCGCCGGATGACATGCAGGCACAGGGCTTTATACAGTCAATACGATATGAGGTGGCGAATTTCTGGAAAGAATCCAATGATTTGGCATCAGGCAATGATATGGACCAGAATCTTGCATATATGTATATGATGTATAGTAAAGCGAGAGGAAAAGTGCTGTTTACAAGGAATACGTTAATTAAGGACGGAAGCAAGGTAAAACTGTTTCCGGGAGTTGATTCATGGTTTGACAGGATTAATGAATATGGCAGGGAAAAAGGCGTGATTGTAGAACATTATATAATTTCGTCGGGACTTAAAGAGATGATAGAGGGAACGAAGGTTGCAGACAAGTTTAAAAAGATTTACGCCAGTTCTTTTTATTATGATGAAGACGGAGTGGCGGTATGGCCTGCCCAGGTCGTAAATTATACCAACAAGACCCAGTTCCTTTTCAGAATTGAGAAGGGTGTTCTGGACATAAACGACCAGGGGGTAAATTCTTTTTTTAAACCGGATGAATACAGGGTTCCTTTTAGAAATATGGTCTACATAGGCGACAGCGATACGGATATTCCTTGCATGAAGCTTGTTAATATTAACGGTGGTCATTCCATTGGCGTGTTTAATTCCGAGACAAAAGACAAATCAAAAGTATTCAGGATGTTGGAAGAAAACAGGATAAAATACTATGCACCTGCGGACTACACGGAGGGTTCGAAACTTGAGGAACTTGTAAAGAAGATAATTGACAGGACAATCTCTAACGAAATTCTTGAGGATTTTCACTTTGAATGTGTCAGCGAAAAAGATGATGAGACCAGAAATCAGACAGAGGAAGAAGTAAGGAAAGAAGAGCTTATTAATAAGCTTGAGGACAGCACGAATTTTACAAACACCCATAATGTTATTGAACAGTTATCGGGTGTTACCGACTGGACCGGGGAGCAGACAGACAAGTTAATAAGAATTGCCCTTGAAAATAAGCAGGTAAAATACATATTAAAGGATAAAGATTTAAAAGATTTTTACGGCAGAATATGTAAAAATACAGATGACGAAAAGGCAAAGGCAGTTATTAAGATATTAAATACATAATGAAATCCATTATAAGCAGCATGAGGTAACAATATGAACAAAACCGATATGGAATTTTTTGAAACGTACAAAAGACTGGATAGATTATGCTCGGATGTGTTCGGGTTAAGGAACGGCGGGGTGACACGTTATATAGATGAACTCAAAGCAATCGGATACGGATGTACCGAGGACTGTAAAACCTTAAAACGGTTAAGACACATAAGAAACCAGATGGCACATGATGAGGGAACTTTTGATTACCAGGTGTGTGACAGGGATGATATTATATGGCTCAATGCATTTTATAATAGAATAATGAAAAGAACTGACCCTCTGGCAGTTCATTACAGGGCAGGGAGAAAGGCACAGAACACAGTACGGAATAATGTACATCATAGCGTACAGCATAACATACAGCATAACATACAGCATAACAGCAGCCGGCACAGAAAAAACCGCAAGGCAAATGTGATTTTCAATATTATATTTTTCCTGATAATAATAGCCTGCGCCTGTTGCATATACTTCTTTGAATTTAATTAAAGAAGGAAAATACAAAAACAACTATGCCAAGAAGCATGAGGATTACGCCGGTAACACGGTTAAGTGTCTCAGGCTTAGCTTTGTTGGCGAAGATTGCGGCGATTCTTGCCCATATAAATGTAAAGACAACACATAATACAAATACCGGAATGTCAGGCATGCCGCCTATTGCAAAGTGGGAAACGGCACCTGTTAATGCGGTAAAAGTCATTATGAAAACACTTGTGCCTACGGCAGTTTTTAATTCATAGCCAAGTACGGAAGTGAGGATGAGTAACATCATCATTCCGCCGCCCGCACCTACAAAACCGCAGATAAAACCGATAAGTATGCCGCAGGCGAGAGACTGGATTGCACGTTTCTTTGCGGGTACATCGGACATAGATTCCTTAGTTGCCATGACAGGCTTCAGGATAAATTTTACACCGAGGAAAAAGGTCATGATGACCGAGAAATTTCCCATTGTGGTTGACGGAAGAAGGCTTGCAATGTAGCTTCCGATAAAAGTAAATACAAGGACGGAAACCATCATTATAAGTCCGTTTTTAATATCAAGATTCTTATTTTTCCCATATGTATAAGCAGATATGGCACTGGCAAGAACGTCGGAGGACAGGGCAATGCCTACAGCCATATAAGGGTCCATTTTAAGAAAACTTATGAGCATCGGGCTTATTACAGCCGCAGCACTCATTCCGGCAAAACCTGTACCAAGACCAGCTCCCATACCGGCAAAAAATGTTACGATTATCGTTATAAAAATATCCATTTGTATTTCCTCACTGATTTGATTATAAGATTATACAATAACGAGAGAATAATTAACAGTGAATATTTTTAGCTGTTTTACTTAAAATAAAAATATTCATCGGTGGAGGTAGCGTAATGGAAAATATTGTAGGCAAAATAAAAAAATATCTTGAAAGACTGGATAAGGGTGAGAGATTAGAGGCAGTACGGGCGGATTTTGTAAGGGAGTTAGGCAGCGTGGATGCGTCAGAAATAATGGCAGCAGAGGAAGAACTGCTTAAAGCGGGAACGCCGCTTAACAAGGTGCAGAGACTTTGCGATGTGCATGCAGCATTGTTTAAGGGAAAAATATCCAAAGAAGAACGGATGAAGACTTCGGAAGCATTGGCGGGCATAGAAGGACATCCTTTGAATACCTTCATGAAAGAAAATTTAAAACTCAGGGAGCTTATTGAAGAATGTAAAAAAGCACCTGAGAAAATACAAAGTGTAAGGGAAATAGCAATTCACTATGCCAAAAAAGGAGATTTGATTTATCCGCTTTTAGATGTAAAATATAATATAAGCGGACCGTCAGCCGTAATGTGGACAACTGATGTTGATATCAGAAACGGGATAAACCGTTTGTGCAAAGCAGAGAAAAAGGATGAAAAGTGGAAGGAAGATGTTGGAAAACTTCTTACAATGCTTGACGATATGATATATAAAGAGGAAAATATTTTGTTCCCTAACTGTGCTGTTAATTTTTCCGAGGAGGACTGGCAGAACATTTATATGGACTCCAAAGATTATGACGTATGTTTCGGAGTGGAAAATGCAACATGGGATGGCGTCAAAAAGGCTAAAGAAAAGGTGGCAATAGAAGGAGATATAATAAAAATCAACGGAGGAACGCTTTCTCTTAACCAGCTTGAAGCCATACTTAATACAATCCCTCTTGAAATAACTTTTGTGGATGAGGATAATATAAACAGGTATTTTAACGAAGGGCATAAAGTTTTTAAACGTTCAATGATGGCAATCGGGCGTGAAGTATTTTCCTGCCATCCGCCTAAAGTCAGCACCATGGTAAGACGTATAATCGATGAGTTCAGAAACGGAAGCCTTGACAGTATGCCTGTCTGGATGGAAAAAGCAGGAAGAACCATGCTTGTAACATATATAGCGGTGCGTGATGAAAATGACGGATATATAGGAACTCTGGAGTTAATACAGGATATGGAATTTGCAAAAGAGTATTTTAAACAGAATTAAGGAGGCTAAGATGAACAACAGATACGAATTCAGAATTATAAAAGATAATGAGGCAGAACAGGCGGTGCGTATTGAACAGGTATGTTTTCCGCCCAATGAAGCCTGCAGTGAGAAAAATATGATGGAAAGAATTAAGAATGCGCCGGAACTTTTTCTTGTTGCAGTGGACAAAGAGACCGGTAAAATAGCAGGTTCTCTAAATGGGCTGGCAACAGATGAAGAGGTATTCAGGGATGAATTTTTTAAAGATGCGTACCTTAATAATTCTGAAGGAAAAAATATAATGATTCTTGGATTAAGCATTTTGCCGGAATACAGAAGACAAGGACTTGCAAGAGAACTTGTCAGACAATATGCGTTGAAAGAAAAGAAAAATAACAGGGAAAAACTAATACTTACATGCCTTGATGCTAAGGTCCCAATGTATCTTGATTTTGGGTTTGCGGACCATGGAATATCAGATTCTGTATGGGGCGGCGAAGTGTGGCATGAAATGAGTCTTGATATACATAAGGTTTGTTAAAGTTTGTTAATAAATTTTTAATTTGACCAACTTTATATCAGGATGTTAAAATTAAAAATAGATTATTAATTGGAAAGAGGGTGCAATATGATATCAATTACAGATTACACAGATGAGCAGGTTAAGCTTTGTGTTAAAAATGATCAGATTGATAAGAATTTATATCAGGAATATGGCGTTAAGAGAGGTCTTAGGGATGAACAGGGACAAGGTGTTCTGACCGGACTCACCAACATTTCACAGATAACGGCATTTAAGAATGTGAATGGAGAAAAGATTCCGTGTGACGGAGAACTTTTATATAGAGGATATAATGTAAGAGATCTTGTTAATGGCGCTGCAGATAAGAGGTTCATTTTTGAGGAGGGAGTTTACCTTCTTCTATTCGGAGATTTGCCTGATAATGAACAACTGGCAAAGTTCAGGGAAGCACTTAACAACAGTATGGATTTCCCTACCAACTTTACAAGGGATGTCATTATGAAAGCTCCGAGAGTGGATATTATGAATTCAATGACAAGGAGTATTCTGACACTTGCATGTTATGATGACAGACAGGATGATTTATCCCTTTCAAATGTATTAAGACAGTGTATTATGCTTATCAGCAATTTTTCAATGATGGCTGTTTACGGATATCATGCATATAACCACTATGATAATAACGGCAGTATGTATATTCATCGTCCGGACAGCAATTTGTCTATAGCAGAGAATTTCCTCAGAATGTTAAGACCTGACAAGTCTTTTACCGAGCTTGAAGCGAGAGTTCTTGATATTGCACTTTTATTGCATATGGAGCACGGCGGCGGTAATAACTCAACTTTTACCACAAGAGTTGTTACTTCGTCAGGTTCAGATACATATTCTGCAATAGCTGCGGCAATGTCTTCACTTAAAGGAAGAAAACACGGCGGAGCCAATCTTCAGGTTATGAAGATGATGGATGACATTAAATCCCATGTTTCGGATTTTGGCGATGAGGAAGAGATTGCGACTTATCTTGACAAAATACTTAATAAACAGGCTTATGACAGACAGGGACTTATATATGGAATGGGGCATGCGGTATATTCTTTATCAGACCCAAGAGAGCAGGTATTCCGTAAGTTTGTTGAGGAACTTGCCCACGATAAGGGTAAGGATAAGGACCTTATGTTATATGAGAATATAGAAAAAATAGCACCTATGCTTATTGCCAAGGAACGTAAGATATACAAAGGTGTAAGTCCTAACGTGGATTTTTACAGCGGATTTGTATATGAGATGCTTGGAATTCCAAGAGAGCTTTATACTCCGCTTTTTGCCATTGCAAGAATTGCAGGCTGGAGCGCCCACAGAATGGAGGAACTTGTAACAACGGACAAGATTATAAGACCGGCATACAAGAGCCTTGTAACGGACAGGGAATACGTTCCTAGAGATTTACGTTAGTAATGGAGACAGAATTATGGTATTAAGGATTCCTCATTATTTTGACAGTTTTGTATGTACTGCAGGTGAGTGTAGGGATAACTGCTGTTACGGAGGATGGCAGATAGACCTTGATGAAGACACTGTGGAGTTCTATAAGTCAGTAAAAGGCGATTTTGGAGACCGCTTAAGAGCCTCCATAGATTATACGGATACTTATTGTTTTAAATTAGAGAACGGGGGATGTCCGTTTCTTGATAATGATAATTTATGCCATATCTATAAAGAGCTGGGGCCTGAACATATGGGAGTTGTATGTACACAGTTTCCAAGGTTCAGCGAATATTACGGTCATTATAAAGAGACCGGAATAGGTCTTGCCTGTGAGGAAGCTGCCAGAATAATATTGGAGGACACAAAGCCTTTCCATATTGTGGAGCGTACGATAGACGAAGAAGAGTTTGAAGATGAAGAATATGACGGCCTTCTTTGCAAAGGAATAGAGAAGGTCAGAAACTGTCTTTTTGACGTAATGAATTCTGATATGGGATTTGCGGACAAATTATCGGTTCTCCTTGATACGGGTGAATATATACAGGAATTAATTAACAGAAATGATTATAAGGCTATTTTGGAATATGTTCCCCGGTATGTAAACAGGGAAGCGTTGCCTTATGAAGAAGCGGATATTATGGAAATCTGGGACACCTATGATTCCATGGAGGTTCTCAATGTGGAATGGACGGAATTTGTTAAGGATTTAACAGATTCGCTTCATAAAGATGATTACGTCAGGAACTTGTCCGGCTTTAATAAAGAGAATTATCCGTTTACAGGATATGACAAGCTGGTATGCTATTATCTTTTCAGATATCTGCTGCAGTCTGTATATGACCATGACTTTGCAGGTAAAATATATTTTATGACAGCCAATCTGATACTTATTAAGGAAATGGACATCTATATTTACAAAAGGGATGGAATGCTTACGAAAGAGCAGCATATGGAATGTATACATATGTTTTCAAGGGAGATTGAGTATTCAACGGATAATCTTGACACCCTTTCGGAGGAATTCCTTTTTAGCGATATCTTTTGTAAGGAGAGACTTGAAAGTATCGTAAGAACATTATTTTGAAAGGAAGGATTAATTATGGCAAGTGACACAAATATTAATTTGAGAAATCAGGTAATGTATAGTGTGTATGTAAGAAATCATACACCGGAGGGAACTTTTAAAGCATTGGAAAAAGACCTTCCAAGAATTAAACAGATGGGTGTTGATGTGATATGGCTTATGCCTATCCATCCAATCGGGGTTGTAGGCAAAAAGGGAGAACTTGGATGCCCTTATTCAATTAAGGATTACAGGGCTGTCAATCCCGCATACGGAACCAGAGAGGATTTTGTACAGCTTGTTGATGCAATCCATGGTCTCGGAATGAAATGTATCATTGATGTGGTATATAACCATACGTCAAAAGATTCTGTGCTTTCCATTGAACACCCGGAATTTTTCTACAAAAAAGAGGATGGAAGCTTTGGTAATAAGGTAGGTGACTGGTCGGATGTATTTGACCTTGATTATAAGAACAAAGACCTTTGGGATTATCAGATTGATACCTTGAAGATGTGGGCAGAGATAGTTGACGGTTTCAGATGTGATGTTGCCTCAATGGTCCCTATAGAATTCTGGAATAGGGCAAGGTCAGAATGCGCCAAGGTTAAAAAAGGTTTAATCTGGCTTGCCGAGTCGGTTGACATAGGCTTTATTAAATATTTAAGAAGCATTAATTGCGTTGCCAATTCGGATAATACTATGTATTCTGCTTTTGATATGACCTATGATTATGATATATGGAATTTCTATGACGGCTATCTTAAAGGAAAAGTAAGTGCTGCGGATTATGCAGAAGTCCTTAACTTCCAGGATGGAATATATCCTGAGAATTATGTTAAAATCCGTGCTCTTGAGAATCATGACAGAGACAGGGTTATGAACTACGTTCATGATATTGAGACTGTAAAGAGGCTTCTTGCTTTCTCATATTTCCAGAAAGGAATGGCATTTATATATGCCGGTGAGGAATTCGGAAATGACAGAACACCAAGTCTTTTTGATATTGATACGATTGACAGAAATACAGGATATGATATAAGCGGTTATATTTCCAAATTATCGGAAATTAAGAAGCAGTACAGCATATTCGCAGACGGACTTTATGAAGTGAAAGCGGGACCGGATACGGATACTTTTGTAATTACATATTGCAAAGGCAATAATAAAGCTCTCGGAATTTTTAACATAAAGGGCGAAACAAAGGATATTAAGACCGATATTACTGACGGTACCTACAAAAACATATTTAATGATTGCAATATAGCTGTTGTTGGTGGTACAATTCACAAGTCAGAAATTGATAGTAACAATGGAGTTGTGGGAATAATTATATGATTCCCCGTGTGAATAGAATGAAAGATAACAGTAAGATTGCAATAGCAGCAATAATATCAGGAGCAGCATTAGAAACGGCAATGGTTATATCTGCACTGCCTATAAAAAAATATAAGGCAGAGCTTAAGAATGCCTCTAAGAAGCTCAACGGAAAAATTAAGAGTACAGTAACCAGGACAGCTTTGTTAGGTATATGCGGAGCACTGACTACGGCAGCAGGAATATCTTTGAAGCATAAGAAATCAGAGACCACAGATGAGCGTGAAAGCAGAGTGGAAGCAGTCGGGATGAAAGAGAAGGCTTCCGATGAAACCGTAATTAAAGATGAAGCGGTTGCAGTTGAAAATATAAAAGAAGCACCTGAGTCGAAGAGCGTTCCGTCAGTCTGGAAATGTGAAGCCTGCGGACATGAGAATTCCGCTGATAAGAAAGTATGTTCATATTGCGGACAATTAAGAAGTGACCTTTTAAATAAGGTGATGGAACAATGGTAAACAAATCCCCAATGTCAGATAATGGCATTGGGGATATTTTTATTCTTCAGTGGCGGATTTAATTGCATTTCCGTTTATATTGAAAAGACCATTAGTGGTCTTTACCAGGAAAATACTGTCATTGTCCGTATGCAGAAGACTAATAAAATCTGTGGTATTATATTCGCTTAAAGTATTTGAAGAATCTTTTATGTATATTTTTCCTTCTGACTGGTTCTCGGTTAAACAAAAGCCTTTTTCTGACTGGTAGGATATAGTCTCGTTTATATCAAGAGGAACAAGATGACCATAAATATTGGCAAGATATGTATTATCATCAATGTATAATTTGTCTGTAACCGTTAAGTCCGTGTAAAGCTTTTTGCCTTTTAATGAGTATACGGTGCCTGCACCATCTTTTGTTATAACAAAACCATAATTTGAAGAACCTTCCAATGTACAGGTGTCTTTTGAAAATTTTTCTACCTGATCATCATCACTGTCTTTCAGTATGTAAGCGGATTCGGTTTCAATGAAGAAGGTACGGTTATTGCCGTATAACATAGGATGAAGTATCTCGCCATTATCCGAGGTGCCTACAAGAGAACCACCGGAAGAGTATGTTGCAACTATAATATCAGATGAATCATATATATATCTGTAATCCGACGTGGCAAAAATACGGCAGCCGCTGTAATCATCCGAAATAGGATAGAATTTTGTTCCGTCATTATTGAAAAAACCAAGCTGTACATCACCTTGTGATGCAGAAGTTATATAGTAATCAAAAATATTTTCATCATAATAATCGGCGTGTTCAATTACTGTAGAACCATTCTTTTCACTTATATAGCGGTAACCCGTACCGGTATTGATACATAATATTCCATAGCCGCCGCTTGAAAAAGGAGATTCTACATAACCGCAGTCCGAAATATTGGTTATAGTTATGTCTTCTGTAATTACATCGCCATTCTCAGACCTGATATCATATACGTCCTCGCCCTTATCACACAGATAGATGATTTTGTCATCTGAAGGGTAAAGCGAAATATCTTTATACTTCTCAGGCACAACTGCTGAGCCTGTTTCGGAAATAAGACCAACAAGCTCTCCGGATTCTTTATCAGTGGTTACTATGAAATATGGAAGGGTCTCAAGTCTTTTCATATAGTCATAAGAATCGTATTTTATTATTTCATTGCCTTCTGAATCCACAACCATATAGCGGTCATAACCGTAAGAATCGTTTGTTATCAGGCTTGTACCGTAATAAAAGTTCTCCATGGAGAAATTTTTCAATACATTATAGGTAAAGCTGATTTCTTTTTCGCTATTGACGAATGTATACGTTCTTTTTAATTTACCGTTGCTGTCTGCCCTTTCTGAGGTATCCGTAAGGATATAATCGGAAGTGTCGGCTACAGAGGAATCATTTTTATCCGGTTTGCCGCAGCCTATAAGCAGGGCGGACAGGATAAATGGGATTGTAAGTAAAATTCTTTTTTTCATATAATCTCCTTAATTAAATAATATTTTCATAGTAACAACGTATAAGTTCTGCAACACTCCATGCCTGTGAGAAACAGCCTCTTGAAGTGCAAGGAAAACTTCCGTCAAATATTTCTGCTACACCGCCTAAACAGCCATCGTTCAGGTGATCTATCATCGGTTCAAGCAAAAGAGCTGCATCTTCTTTCGCAGACTGGGTATTGCCATGTGTCTTAACATAAGCAGATATGAAAAATCCTGTTATATATCCCCATGAAGTTCCCATATGATATGCTTTGTCCCTGTCTATAAGTCTGCCGATGTATTGTGATTTATAGCGTTTGTCATGGCAAGGAAGAGTCCTTATGCCCAAAGGAGTGTATAATTCTTTATATACTTTATCAACTATGGCCTTTTCCATATCCGCTGAAAGCATCGTATAGGGAAGTATTACGGCAACAAGCTGGTTAGGACGGATTGAAGAATCAGGGTCATCGCTGCCGTCAGCTTTTTTACCTATAACGTCATAGAGACAATTCTCATTGCTGTTCCAGAATTTGCTTATAAAGCTATCTTTAACTTTGGAAGCCAGCTCATGATATTCTGTTTTCTTGTCACCGGGACTTAATTCCTCCATAACCTTTAAGGCATTGTACCATAAAGCATTGATTTCTACAGGCTTGCCGTGCCTTGGCGTAACAACAAGATCACCTACACGGACATCCATCCAAGTAATCTGGTCTAAATCACTTCCTCCGCTTATGAGACAGTCTTCGTCCATACATATAGAAAAATCAGTTCCTTTTTTGTAATTGTCAATAATCTCTACAAGAGCCGGATATATTTCTTCCATAATGAACCGGCGGGCGCCGGCACCGGTGTCGTACTCAAGATACTTGTATACGGCATTAAAATACCACATCGAAGCGTCCATTGTATTGTAATAAGGAACGTCAGCATCCGTATTAGGAAAAACATTAGGAAGAAGTCCGTTTTTAACATATAATGCAAAGGATTTTAAAATGCTTCTGGCATCTTCAAATCTGTGGGTACAAAGGACAAGTCCCGTAAAAGCAATCATTGTATCACGTCCCCAGTCCATGAACCATGGATATCCGGCGAGAACGGTTTTACATTTTGTGGATTCCCTTTCAACAATAAAATTATCGGCACTGTATGCCAGACGCTTTAAAAGACCATCTTTTTTAGGAACCAAGTCACATAATTCTTTTTTTCTTGCATCCATTGATTTAAGAATATCAAAACCATTGCAGGATACATCTTCCGTACTACATACAAAATAGAAGAATTTGTCCTCTCCGGCATTAATATCTATACATATATCGTAAGGCGTATAGAAACCGTCACAAGCATTAAGACCGTTTCTTACATCAAGGTCATATAATACACCTGAAAGATATATGTGTGTAGGTTCTGCCATGCTTATAGGGTAGGTAGAACGATCTATAAATTCTCCGTCAGATGCCCTGAAAAAATACTTCATATTCATTACATCACTTGTGATGGTAATTGTACCGGATTTTTCATCGGAATGTAAACCGAGTGCCTTAGGGTCAGCAACCTCACCCAATGTCTTACATGTAAAATATGGTGTAATATACAGTTTTCTGTGGCTGCTGCCGTTTTTGACGGAATAACATATTACAGAAGTATCTTTTCCGTATACCATACCTATGGATTTACGGATAATCATATCACCAATCTGATAGGTATATTCCGGATAAGAACCAAAACTAAAGTGGGAAAGATACCTGAATCCCTCATAAGTTTCACTGATACTGTGGTAAGTAGCAAGGTTTGTGATGCCTGTATCATCTGAAATACGTTCACTTATATTGGCTAAGAGAGTATATCTGTCAGCCGGATGATTAAGGGATACATTCAAAAGACTGCTGAAACTTCTGGAGTTAGAGCCTATGACAGTAGCATTTGCGTATCCTCCGATGCCATTTGAAATCAACCATTCTTTTTCAATACCCTCGCTGAAATTTCTGAAATCACCTTTGCCAAGGTTATATTTGTCCTGATATGCTGAAAAATCAACACTGCTCATGTAAGAGTCCTCCCGATACATTTAATTGATGTAATTATATCAAATCAGTATAAAAAAAGCAAAAAAAAACCGGCCATCATCTGACCGGTTTTTAAAAAAATTATAAAACCTTTGCAAGAAATTCTTTGAGCCTTGGATTCTTAGGATTGGTGAAAAATTCTTCAGGAGAAGAATTTTCAAGAATCTGTCCGTTATCTATAAAAATTACTTTATTGGCGACTTCTCTTGCAAAACCCATTTCGTGTGTTACAACAATCATTGTCATGCCGTCTCTGGCAAGCTGTTTCATAAGATCAAGAACTTCTCCTACCATTTCGGGATCAAGTGCACTTGTAGGCTCGTCAAAAAGGATTACATCAGGCTTCATTGCCATTGAACGGACAATCGCAACACGCTGCTTCTGACCGCCCGACAGTGTTGAAGGATATACATCCGCTTTGTCTTCAAGCCCGATCTTTTTTAATAATTCAATGGCTTCCTGCTTACATTCTTCAACAATCTTTGAATTGGTTGTTGTGATTTTAATAAGTTCTTTTTTGGAATCCTTGCTTCTGAAAAGATTGGTAAATTTCGTAATAGCATTATGGCGTTTGTCTTTTCTTAATTGCTGCTTTTTAACATAGACAGGAGCTAACATAATGTTTTTGATGACTGTCTTATTATTAAAAAGATTGAAATGCTGGAATACCATTCCCATGTGGCGCCTGTGAATATTGATATTAACTTTAGGATCCGCAATATCAACACCGTTAAAAATAATCTGACCGCCGGTTGGGTCCTCCATACAGTTAAGACATCTTAAGAATGTACTTTTACCGGAACCGGAAGGACCGATGACAACCATAATGTCACCTTTTTCTATTGTGATATTAATGCCTTTAAGGACTTTATTATTACCAAAACTTTTTTCAAGATTAATTACGTCTATCACTTCGTCTCAGGCTCCTTTCCATAAGTTTGATTGCAAAACTGATAATAAGAACCAGTACGATATAAATCAATGCCATAACAAGATAAGGAACCATAAATTCATAGTTACTGCTTCCGATAAAGCTGAAAGCAACATAGAGGTCTGTCGCACCTACGAAGCTTACTACCGAAGTATCTTTTATTAAGGCAATCAGCTCATTACCCATTGTAGGTAAAATATTTTTTACTGCCTGGGGAATAACAATTTTTAACATTGTTGTTCCAAAGCTAAGGCCAACAGCACGTCCGGCCTCCATCTGTCCGCTGTCTACCGACATAATGCCGCCACGCATAATTTCCGAAATGTATGCGGCACTGTTAAGACCGAATACCATAACGGCAACCTGGATACCTGTCATACGGCTTCCCATCAGAGGAAGCAGGACATAATAAAATACAAGAAGCTGTACCACAATAGGAGTGCCTCTGAAAAGCGCTACATAAAAAGAACATATTTTATTAAGTATTCTTGGTAAAACTTTGTATTGGGGAATAACTCTTGCCGTAGCAATAAGCGTTCCTATCACAATGCCGATTATAAGACCCAGCACAGCAATTGTAAGCGTATTTTTCAAACCTTCAAGAACCTTAACGTATCCGTTGTATTTTATGAAGGTTTCCCAGAATTTATCAAACTTGAGTGAAAAATTACCCATGAAACCACCTTTCCAGCGAACAGTAATTACTGCATTTTGTTGATTGATTCAGTAATGAACTGGGCAGGAGCAGCATCAATGATTACATACTTTAATCCGCCGTTGATAAGATCCTGTACTGCTAAAGAACCATTAGCATATCCTGTGTTCTTCATTTTGAAACCGGCAAATCCGAAGCTTTCATCACCTTCACAGTAGAACTGGCCTGTAGTTCCGTTCTGGAAACCTACTGATGAGGAAGAATCTTTTGTATTAAGGATTGCTTCTACGTCTTTTACTGTTTTACAGTTATCAAATTCAGTATTGTCAGATGCAACAACAAGTCTCTGTGATGCCTGATAATATGGATCAGAGAATGCTACATATTCTTTACGGTCCTCTTTGATTGTAAGGCCTGCGATTGCAAGGTCACATTTGTGCTGACCTACAGATAAACATACGGCATCAAAGCTCATATTCTGGATAACAAGCTCTTTGCCTAACTTATCTGCAAGAGCCTTTGCAATTTCCATATCAATTCCTGCATAGCTGTCACCCTTTGTATATTCGAAAGGTTCAAATGCTGCGTTAGTGGCTACAACAAGCTGGTCCTTGCTTTCATCCAATTCAGCAGACTTAACCGCTACAGGTTCTCCGTCACCGAAGTATTTGTTGCAGATCTTGTCCAGTTCGCCGTTTTCCTTAATTTCCTTAATGAAAGCATTAACCTGGTCAAGAAGTTCCGGCTGGTCCTTATCAACACCAAAAGCATATTCTTCTTCCGTAAGGTTAATATCTATAACCTTGGCTGTTTTTTTAGCTGATGAATTTCCGGACTTTCCACATGCTGTAAATACTGAGAGAGCAAGTACGGCAGAAAGACCAACTGCTATTAATTTTTTTAATTTCATTATTATTTCCTTCTTTCTATATTGTATAGAGTGTAATATAACATCATACAAGATAAATTGCAATTAAGTAATTAAAAACGTTGAGAATTTTTTTAGAGTGTGTTATTATAGCTATAAGTATTTGTAAACGTTTTAGTTTAAGAAAACATATTTTAAGGAGAAAAAAATATGAAGATAATACATTGTGCAGATGTTCATTTGGATTCCAGGATGTTAAGACATCTTTCCAAGGAACAGGCGAAAGAACGCAGAAATGAGATACTCAATACTTTCGGACAGATGGTTACATATGCTGCTAAGAATGATGTGGCAGCAATTATCATTGCCGGAGACCTTTTTGACACGAGTATGATATCGGTTACAACCAGAAATTATGTAAGGGATCTGATTGTGAATAATCCCAAGATAGAATTTTATTATCTTCAGGGAAATCACGACATTGATAATTTCCTTATTAACTTGCAGGAGATTCCGGCTAATCTTAAATTATTCGACAGAAAATGGACCGGATACAATGTTGCGGGTTCCGATAAAGTAGTTATAAGCGGTGTTGAACTTTCGGAGAAGAATCATAAGGATGTATATGATTCATTATCACTAGATATTAATAAGTATAATATCGTTGTATTACACGGAAAGGCCATGCCGACTAAAGCAGTTGATGATTATGAGAGTATCGGACTTGATAAGCTTAAGAATAAGTCAATTGATTACCTTGCACTCGGACATTACCACTCATACAGTGAGGAACAGCTTGACAGCAGAGGTGTGTATTGTTATTCAGGATGTCTTGAAGGCAGAGGCTTTGATGAATGTGGTGAACATGGTTTTGTCCTCATTGATGTGGATGAGAAGAAGATGACATCCCGTCGGAAATTAATTGATATAGCTGAGAGAAATATATATTCAGTAGATATAGATGCTACAGGATGTTATACCACAAGTGATGTAATCCAGAAAATTACAAAGGCACTTGATGATATGAAGATTAGCGGCAAGAGCCTTGTGCGTATTGTGATTAAGGGAGAGGTTTCTCTTAAAACGGAGATTAACGTAGACTTAATTGAGAAGAATTTTGCACATTCTTTCTATGTGTTCAAGGTAGAAGATAAGACGAAGACATTAATTAATTATGAAGAATTTATGTTTGACGAGACTCTTAAAGGCGAATTTGTAAGAAATGTCTTAAAAGCTCCGGATATTGCTGAGGAAGATAAGCCAAAGATTATCCGTTATGGTATTCAGGCACTTACAGGAGAGGAGATATAGTCATATGAAACTTATTCGTTGTGAAATTCAGAACTTTGGTAAAATTAGAAAAGGAATATATGAATTCAAGGATGGATGCAACGCATTCTGTGAGCGTAACGGCTGGGGTAAATCAACACTGGCAGCATTCATCAAGATTATGCTGTATGGTTTTGAAAATGAACGTACACGTAGCGAATTCGAGAACGAAAGAAGAAGATTCAGACCTTGGCAGGGCGGTGTTTACGGAGGCAAGCTTGTATTTGAATCCAATGGAGAGACCTACGAGATTGAAAGAATTTTCGGAAGCAGGGAAAAAGATGATAAGTTCTGTGTAAGGAATTTAAGAACTAATCTTGAAGATACATCATTCCTTCCTAATGTAGGAGAAGCACTCTTTAAGATAGACAGGGAATCTTTTGACAGAACTGTATTTATATCCCAGAGTGATTGTGCAACAAGCTCAACAGACAGTATTAATGCAAAGTTAGGTAACCTTGTTGAAAATACTAACGATATTAATAATTATGATTCGGCTAATCAGGCAATGATCGACGTAATAAATAAATTAAGTCCTGATAAGAAGAATGGTTCTCTTAATGTCCTTTCCAACAGCATTGCAGAACTCAGGAATACACTTATACATAAGAAAGAGATTGATGAAGCAATCAGTGACAATGTTAAGACAATGAAGGAAAAGGAAGAGTACTTTGAAAATCTTAAAGACCGTCAGAAAGAATTGCAGGAATCACAGGAGACCACGAGCCACTTAATGGAGATCAAGACCAAGCAGGAAAAATACCAGGGTCTTGTTCATGAAGCACAGATACGAAGAGAAGCGCTTGATAAAGAACAGAAGAATTTTCCGGGTGCAATTCCTGAAGAGACAGAAATTGATGAGATAATTGAGGTTGGCTCAAAGCTTACCGGACTTAACCAGTCAGTTGCCAATTATACATTGACACCTGAGGAACAGAATGAACTTGAATCATGGGATTCTAAATTTAAAGATACACCACCTGCTCCTGAGGAAGTAGATGCCGTAATTAAAGAGACAGCTAACTATTTCAGAATGTCCCAGGAATACAGTAAGACACAGCAGCCGGTTGTGGATGATTCCAAGATCAAAGAATATGAAGCGAGATTCAGCGGAAATATTCCAAGGGAAGTAGAACTGGATTCAAGGCTTGAGACATGGAATAAGAGAAATGCCAGAGCCAATGCAATTCCTGCCAAGGAAGCATCTCTTGACGCATTAAGAAATGCACCTAGTAAAGTATCGATAACACCTACAATATTCATTGGTGGGTTACTTGCCTTTGCAGGATTTATCCTTTTCCTTCTTCCAATGGTCAGCAAGTCAATAGCAGGAAGTGCCAAAGTAACAATGAATGCCGGTGGTATTCTTGCATTTGTTGTAGGCGTAATTTTAGTAATAGTTGGTATTGTAAATGTAAAGAGCAATACTTCACATATTAATCCGGAAGTTGATAAGCTTCTTGATGAAATCAAAAAGGATAAAGATTACGTTGAGGCAATTGACGGACAGATGCAGTTATTCCTTACCAAATATAAGCTGCCTTTTGATACTGAGAGAGTTACAGAATACATATTCGGACTTAAGAATATGCTTAAGGAATATGAAGAACTTGTTGATAAGAAGGATGAAGTTGTACATGATGATGCAATAGAGAAACTTCAGGAATCAAGCAATAAGATTGAAGCGTTTATTACGAAGTATTATGGAGCTTCACAGGGAGATAATTACCTTGAACTTATTCATGATCTCCAGTATGGTTCAGAGACTTACAGATATCTGTTTGCCAAGAAACAGGCATTAGCACAGTTTGAGACCGAAAGAGACGAAGTTCTTAAGGTTATTCAGGATTTCTTTGACAGACTTAATATTAAGATGCAGAGCGATCTTTATACACAGCTTGTTAATATGAAGAGCCACCTTCAGGCGTACAGAATATGTTTACAGGAATGGGAACATGCTGATGCAGAAGTTAAGAAGTTTGAAGCAGCTGAAGATATGAATGTAATTAAGAATACACAGCTTCCTGAAAAACTTGAATCTCTTGAAACATTACATACACAGCTCGTTGAGATTGCAGAACAGATAGATGAGACACATAAATTCCTGGATGAGATTACTAAGGTTGTTAGTGATTTATATCTTAAGAAAGAAGAATTTGATGATGCTGAAGACAGCCTTAAAGATTTAAGTGAAAAATATGAAGCAGACAACAAGAAATACGACCTTGTCAGCAAGGCAAGAGATTTCCTTGAAACTGCAAGAACTAATATCATCGGTAAATATATCGGACCTATTAAGGCAGGATTTTCAAAGTATTATAATATTCTTACACATGAATCTGCAGATCGTTATCATATTGATGCCAATACACATCTTACGGTTGAAGAAGAAGGAATGCAGAGAGAAGTACATTTCTTCAGTAGCGGATATCAGGATATGATTGGTATATGTATGAGAATGTCACTTGTAGCGGCAATGTACAAAGAAGAGAAGCCATTTATCATTTTTGATGACCCATTCATCAACCTTGATATGGATAAGACAGAGGGTGCATTACAGTTCCTTGAAGAAGTATCTAAAGAATATCAGGTAATCTACTTTACATGTAATGACAGCCGTATCAGAAAATAAATCAAAAACAAGAAAAACCGGGGCTTCCCCGGTTTTTCTTAAATAATTAAGGGAAAATATGGAATTATTTATAATCGGGATGATAACCGGAACAATAATAGGAATACCAAGGGACACATATTCAGAGATGCTATCGCAGAACTGTGTAAAAAATGGAATTGGACAAAGTGTGATAATCGGAATAGGAATGTCGCTTGCAGTTGCTTTTATGACAATCATTGATATGATTGTTTTATTTTTCTTGGGAAAATACATGTTAAAGGCAAGAAGTTTTTTTACATATATAATGAGTGCACTGTTAATCGTTACCAATGTAATCGGGATAATCAAATCAGACAACTCTTATGATACAGATAATACGGGAACTTCCTTTGTTAATTTTATGACGGGAATAATGGTAGGTATTTCTGAATTTACCAATATATTTCTTATACTTTTTATGTATGTATATTTTGACATAGCAGGACTTGGATTCAGTGGGTATGCAGTCCTTTTAGGGGGAACAGTTGCAGGAGCTTTCATTATATGCGTTATTATAGGAATATTATTTAAAATTTTTAATAATTTCAGGAAAATAAAAAGTACAAGAGGATATAATCTTGCGGTAAATATAATGATGATTTGTGCAGGCATTTTTATTATTTTGAAAGAGGCAGTTTAGAATGGGAAAAAAAGCATTATTTTTTGATATAGACGGAACTATATGGGATTTTCATAACAGAATCTGTGAAAGTACAGTGGAAGCAATGAAAAAACTACATGACAACGGACATCTGACTTTTATATGCAGCGGGCGCAGCAGGGCATATATCAGGAATGAAGTTCTCCTTGCACTTGGTTTTGACGGAATAATATCAGGGTGCGGTACAATGATAGAATATGATAACAAACAGGTATTTTATAAAAAACTGGATGACGAATTTGTAAGATATACAATAGACGGAGTCAGAAAATATGGTTTCAGGCCTATACTTGAAGGAAGAGAATATCTGTATATGGATGATGAGGATTTTGCCGGTGATTTGTACGGCAACAAATTAAAAAAAGAACTGGGCAGCCGCCTTATTCCCATAAAGGGGCAGAAAGAATATGATATTTCAAAACTTTCCTGTGCAGTTACAGGTAACAATGTAGATAAATGCGAGGAAGAATTCGGAAAGTATTTTGAATTTATTCTCCATAGTGAACACGTTGTTGAAATGGTTCCAAAGGGATTCAGCAAAGGAACCGGCATATTAAAAGTGTGTGAAATGCTTGGAATAGATATAAACGATACTTATGCTTTTGGTGACAGCAACAATGATATTTCAATGCTTAAAACAGTGGGACATGCCATAGTAATGGGCAATGGAACAGAAGAAGCAAAAAAAGAAGCAGACTATATCACAACCACAGTTATGGAGGATGGAATATGGAATGCATGCAGATATTTTAACCTGATTTGACGGAATTTGTGAAAAAGACTTGCATATTTTTATATTTTGGTCTATATTCTTTGTGTGACTGGAAAGTTACTATAAATAGGAGGGAAAATCAATGGTAACAAAGAAAACAGAAATTAAGGAAACTGGTAAAAACGTAACTAAGGCACCGGCTAAGACAGAAGTTAAAGCTCCTGTTAAAGCAGAGGTTAAGACAGAAATTAAGACAGAAACAACGGTTCCTAAGGCAGAAGAAGTAAAGGCAGAAGTTAAGGCAGAAGTTAAGGAAGAAGCTAAGAAAGCTCCTGCTAAGAAAGAACCTGCTAAGAAAGCTCCTGCTAAGAAAGCAACACCTGTTAAGGCAGCTAAGGCAGAAATTAAGACTGCTTTGTATGTTCAGTTCGCAGGCAATGAAGCAACAGAAGCAGATATTATCGATAAGGTAAAAGCTGCTTATGTGGCAGAAGGACATAAGGAGTCAGCAATTAAAGAAATTAATCTTTATGTTAAACCTGAAGAATATGCCGTTTATTATGTAATTAACGACAAGGCAATCGGTAAAGTTAATCTTTTTTAATTGAACGTACATAGGAGAACCTCTTTCAAAATTGAAAGAGGTTTTTTCTTTACAAAATATGAGTCTTCCCTGTATAATTAAATTATAAGATATGAAGGAGACGGCCTATGAAAAGTTGGTTAGGATTTATCATTTCGGCAGTTCTATCCTTTCTTGTGCTGGAGGGAATAGATATCATAAGACAAATGCAGAATAAGAAGTAGAAAGACAGTTGAGAAGTATTCAACTGTCTTTCTTTTTTTTTTCTTAAACTTTACATAATTTTTTCATGATAAACAATGCGATTTTTACATAAGGACAGTATTCTATATCTTGTAAACGAGGTAAACAATTTAATCCTTCAGAGACAATCGTTTCTGTGGTAGAAAGGAGAATAAGATGAACATTATTTTAGATTCGGTTGACAAAGTTAAAGATTTTGTCAGAGAAATGTCCAAATTTGAAACAGATATTGATCTGGTGTCATCAAGATTTATTGTGGATGCAAAATCCCTGATGGGAATCCTTAGTCTGGATCTTACAAAACCAATTGAAGTAAGAATACTTAACAAACAGGACGAAAGGCTCATTAACACAATAGAAAAATATGCAGTAGCATAAAATTATATTTAGATATTTAAAGGAGAAAATGAAAATGAAAAAAACAGTATTAGCAGCAGGAATTGCAGGTTTGGTTGCAGCATCGCTTGTAGGATGCGGAAAATCAGGGACAACATCAGGAAACGGTGATGTTAATGGTAATATTACAGTAATTTCAAGAGAAGAAGGCTCCGGAACAAGAGGCGCTTTTGTAAAAATTACAGGTGTAGAACAGAAGAATGCAGACGGTAAGAAAGAAGATATGACAACAACTTCAGCAGTTATTTCTAACTCAACCAACGAAGTTATTACAGCAGTTTCAGGTGACAACAATGCAATTGGATATATCTCACTCGGATCTCTTAACGATTCGGTAAAAGCACTTAAGGTTGACGGCGTTGAAGCAACAGCAGAAAACGTAGCAAACGGAACATATTCAGTACAGAGACCTTTTAACATTGCTACAAACGGAGAAGCTAAAGGAGCTGCAGCAGATTTTATAAGCTACATCCTTAGCACAGAAGGTCAGAAGATTATAGAAGACAATGGATACATAGCAGTAGCAGAAGGCGAGGCTTATACGCCATCAGATGTTACAGGAAGCATTGTAGTCGGCGGTTCTTCATCAGTAGGTCCTGTAATGGAAAAACTTGTTGAAGCTTATGAAAAAGTAAGCGAAGTTAAGGTAGAACTTCAGGTAACAGATTCATCAACAGGCATGGAAAATGCAACAAGCGGTTCTTATGATATCGGTATGGCTTCAAGAGAAGTAAAAGACAGTGAAAAAGAAAAAGGACTTGTACCTGTGGTAATCGCAAAAGACGGTATTGCAATTGTTGTTAATAAGAACAACACAGTTAATGAAATTACATCAGAACAGATTAAAAATATCTACACAGGTTCAGTAACTGACTGGTCAGAAGTTAAATAACAGACGGAGATCTATATGAGAAAAATCAGGGAAAAAGGAATGGCGGCTGTGTTCGCCTTCCTTGCAAGTATTTCAATAATAGCGGTTCTTGTAATATGTATATTTCTTTTTGCAAGGGGAATACCGGCTATACATCAGATAGGTTTTACAAAATTTGTATCAGGTAAGATATGGAAACCGGGCAGCGATTATTACGGAATATTTGTCATGATAATAGGAAGTCTGTATGTTACTGCAGGAGCACTTATAATAGGTGTTCCTGTTGGAATATTTATGGCAGTATTCATGGCAAAATTCTGTCCTGCATGGTTATATAAAATATTAAAGCCTGTAGTTAATCTTCTGGCCGGAATACCTTCAATTATATATGGTTATTTTGGACTGATGGTAATTGTTCCATTTATAAGAAATAATTTTACCGGAAACGGATTCAGCATTCTTGCAGCATCCATAGTCCTTGGAATGATGATACTTCCTACAATTATATCAGTATCGGAAGCCTCAATAAGAGCAGTTCCCGAAAGCTATATGGAGGGGGCACTGGCACTTGGAGCAACAAAAGAAACAGCTGTGTTTAAGACCATTGTTCCTGCAGCAAAATCAGGAATAATAACAAGTCTTACCCTTGGTGTGGGCAGGGCAATCGGAGAAACAATGGCAGTAAAGATGATTGTCGGAAATCAGACAAGACTTCCGGAAAGCATATTTGATGGTGTCAGGACACTGACATCCAATATTGTGCTTGAAATGGGATATGCCACCGATTTGCATAAAGAAGCATTAATTGCCACAGGTGTAATTTTGTTTGGATTTATACTTATATTGAATATGATAATCAGCATATTAAAGAGAAAGCAGGTGGAGGCATAATGGAAAAGCAATTAAGAGAGCATCATGTCGGTTCACTTGTGTTAAGAGGTCTTATGTACCTTGCGGCAGGAATTACCGTAGTGGCACTTTTATATGTGCTGTTTTATATCCTGGTAAATGGCGTGCCTGCATTATTTACCTCAAAAGGTATTTTTTCAACAAAATATAATTCTGAGAATGTATCACTTTTACCTTCTCTTATAAATACACTTATTCTTACTGCGGTTTCCCTTGCAATAGCAATACCTTTAGGAATAGGTGCAGCGATATATTTATCGGAATATGCGAAAAAAAGAAATTTCTTTGTCAGGGTAATTGAACTTATGTCAGAAACACTAAGCGGAATACCTTCAATCATATACGGACTTTTCGGCATGATTTTTTTCGTTGTATTTTTGAAATGGGATTATTCACTTATGGCAGGTGCGGCAACAGCGGCAATTATGGTACTGCCTACAATATTGAGTACAACCAAAGAAGCACTTGATGCTGTACCGGATTCATACAGGGAAGGCAGCTTTGCCCTCGGTACCGGCAAATTAAGAACCATATTTAAAGTTGTTCTTCCGGCAGCAGTTCCGGGTATCCTTTCCGGAATTATTCTTGCCATAGGACGAATAGTGGGAGAAACAGCGGCTCTTTTATATACGTCGGGAACCGCAACAAGAGGACTTACCAAAGGACTTATGTCATCAGGAAGAACCCTTGCAGTACATATGTATACAATTTCCAGTGAAGGATTTCATACAAAACAGACTTTTGCCACAGCGGTAATACTTTTGGTATTTGTATTCATAATAAATACATTATCATCCGTAGCAGCAAAGCAAATCAGTAAAAAAGCAGGAGGACAGTAATGTCAGATTATAAATTTAATGTAAAAGGGCTGGACCTTTATTATGGAGATTTTCACGCCCTTAAAGATATAAATATGGAAATTAAATCCAATATGGTAACTGCATTTATAGGTCCGAGCGGTTGCGGAAAATCAACATTTCTTAAGACTCTCAACAGAATGAATGATTTGGTGGATAATTGTAAAATTACCGGAGATGTTCTTCTTGATGATGTGGATATATATGGCAAAATGGATGTTTGTGAGCTTAGAAAAAGAGTTGGGATGGTGTTTCAGAAACCTAATCCTTTCCCAATGAGCATATATGACAATATAGCTTTCGGACCAAGAACACATGGTATTAAGTCAAAATCAGCCCTTGATGAAATTGTAGAGCAGTCATTAAAAAATGCGGCAATCTGGGATGAAGTAAAAGACCGGTTAAAAAAATCAGCTCTCGGACTTTCGGGAGGACAGCAGCAGAGACTATGCATAGCCAGAGCCCTGGCTGTTAAACCTGAGGTTATACTCATGGATGAACCTACGTCAGCCCTCGACCCTATATCTACCTCAAAGATTGAGGACCTTGTTATGGAACTGAAAAAACAATATACCATTGTAATGGTTACGCATAATATGCAGCAGGCAACCCGTGTTGCGGATGAAACGGTATTTTTCCTTTTGGGAGAAATAATTGAACATAACAATACGGAAGCAATGTTTTCAATGCCAAAAGATAAGAGAACAGAGGATTATATATCAGGAAGGTTTGGATGATGAGAAAATTATTTGATCAGGAATTAAAAACATTAAACGATAAACTTTTTTCAATGGGCGCGCTGGTAGAAAAATCCATAGAAAAAGCAATAAACGCACTTATTAATTCCAATGTGGAAGAAGCAAAAAAAGCAATTGAAGAAGATGATAAAATCGACCAGGCAAAAAAGGATATTGAAAGCCTTTGTATGAAGCTTCTGCTTACACAACAGCCTGTGGCAAGTGACCTGCGTCATATATCATCAGCACTTAAAATGGTTACAGACCTTGAAAGAATCGGCGACCATGCTGCAGATATTTCAGAGATAACAATTCTTTTATCCCGGATGGAATATACTTCTGACCTTGACATTCTGAAACGTATGGCAGTAAAGACAACGGAAATGGTAATAAGAAGTCTTGAAGCATTTTCAGAAGGCAATGTGGAGAAAGCCAAAGAAGTTATTAACGATGATGACATTGTAGATGAACTTTTCCTTAATGTAAAAGATAATGTAATTTCTATTATAAGCGGCAATCCTAACAAGGGTGGAGAAGCTACAGACCTGCTAATGATTGGAAAATATTTTGAAAGAATCGGTGACCATGCAACCAATATTGCGGAGTGGGCAATTTACTCCGTACAGGGTGATATTAACGTAGTCCAATAATTTTACATAAATTTTACATAGCCTCAAAGCAAATTTTACATAGTAATGATAAAAAGAAATTAAGAAAATAAAAAGAGGTTATGTAAAATGAGTTTTTTTGATGCGTTGACAATGTTAGGAGGACTTGCGCTTTTCCTTTTTGGTATGAATTCCTTGGGAGACGGGCTTGCCAAATTATCCGGAGGAAAGTTAGAAAACATACTTGAAAGACTTACAGCCAATAAGATAAAGGCCGTGCTTCTCGGTGCCGGTGTTACAGCCGTAATCCAGAGTTCGTCGGCAACAACCGTAATGGTGGTAGGTTTTGTTAATTCCGGTATTATGAAATTAAGTCAGGCAGTCGGTGTTATTTTTGGTGCCAATATAGGCACTACGGCGACTACATGGATACTAAGCCTGTCGGGAATCAGCAGTGGTAACTTTTTTGTGCAGATGTTGAAACCATCATCTTTTTCTCCAATCCTTGCCCTTGTCGGCGTAATACTTATTTTATTCAGTAAAAAAGACAAGAAAAAAGATGTTGGTACAATTCTTATAAGTTTTGCAATTCTTATGTTCGGTATGGAGACTATGAGTGGTGCCGTAGCGGGACTTGAGAATAATCAAGGATTTATACATCTTTTTACCATGTTTAAAAATCCTATACTTGGACTTATCGCAGGTGCGGTACTTACGGCTGCAATCCAGAGCTCATCTGCATCAATCGGTATTTTACAGGCATTGTGTTCAACAGGTGCGATTACATTCAGCAGTGCACTGCCTATCATATTGGGACAGAACATAGGTACATGTGTAACAGCCATAATTTCAGCAGTTGGAGCAAATAAAAATGCCAAAAGGGCTGCTTTTGTACACTTATATTTTAATCTCATAGGAACGGTTATATTTATGTGTGTTTTCTACGGAATCAATGCATTTGTACATTTTGGATTCCTTGAACAATCTGCTAACCAGCTTGGAATAGCAATTATCCATACAAGTTTTAACGTCCTTGCAACAATCGTACTTCTGCCTTTCTCTAAAGGACTTGAAAGACTTGCAAGTATTACCGTAAGAGATAAAAAAGAAAAGGCTAAGCCTAAAAATTCAGAGATGAAATTATTGGATGCAAGATTTCTTGAAAGACCTGCTTTTGCAGTTGAACTGAGTAAGACAACCACAATTAATATGGCAAAAGTAGTCCGGATGTCAATTATGGAAGCAATTGAACTTCTGGATAAATATGATGAAAAGAAAGCATCAAAGGTGGCAGAACTTGAAAAACTTGTTGATGTTTATGAAGATGAACTGGGAGATTACCTTGTTAAATTAAGTGCAAAGAGTCTTAGTGAACATGATTCAAGACTGCTTTCCAAAATGTTGCACTCAATTGGCGATTTAGAAAGAATATCCGACCATGCACTTAACATAAAAGAGGCGGCTTCAGAGATGCACGGTAAGAAAATAAAGTTCTCGGATGAAGCAAAGGCAGAATTAAATGTACTCACAGATGCAATAAGCCGTATAGTTGATCTTGCAATATTCAGTTATATAAATGATGACAAAAAAGAAGCACTCCTTGTAGAGCCGCTTGAAGAAGTTATTGATGTAGTTAATGAAAAACTTAAGAACCGTCATATAAAGCGATTAAGAACCGGACAGTGTACAATCGAACTTGGTTTTATATTATCGGATATAACCAACAATTTTGAAAGGGTTGCTGATCATTGTTCCAACATTGCGGCCTGTGAATTACAGATAGATTCGGATGAATTTGAGTCGCATGACTACCTCGGAAGAATGAAAAAAGATGACGAAAACTATAAAGCAAGGTATAATGAGTTTTTAGAAGAGTACAAGCTGCCTAAGTATAAAAAGGAGGCATGATACATGAAAACACCGTTAGTATATATTGTGGAAGATGACAATAATATCAGTGAAATCGAAAGTTTTGCATTAAAGAACAGTGGATATATTACAGAAGTTTTTGAAACGGGAAAAATCTTTTTTAAACATCTTCAGAACAAAAAGCCGGACATAGTGCTCCTTGATATTATGCTTCCGGATATGGATGGACTTGAAATATTAAAAAAAATGAAAAATACTCCCGATTATAAAAAAATACCTGTAATTATGGTTACGGCCAAAACAACCGAAATAGACAAGGTAAAAGGCCTTGACCTTGGGGCAGATGATTATATATCCAAACCCTTTGGCATAATGGAACTTATTTCAAGAGTTAAAGCTCTTTTAAGAAGAACCCTTAATCTTGAAGAAGAAAAGGTACTGTCCTATGAAAGCGTTGTTATGGATGTGGAAAAAAGAGCTGTCTATGTGAACAATGATGCTGTAGAACTGACCTATAAGGAATTTGAACTTCTAAAACTTCTGCTTCAGAATTCGGGAATCGTGCTTAGAAGAGAAGTGATTATGGACAGAGTATGGGGTACCGAATTTGAAGGGGAATCAAGAACGCTTGATATGCACATCAAGACTCTCAGACAGAAGCTCGGAGATGGTGGAGCAATTATTAAGACTATACGGAATGTAGGATATGAAATAGGATAATGAAAAGAATGAAAAAGAGAATTAATGTCCAATTCTTAATTGTAGTCAGCATTGCCATTATTGTTACTGCAGCAGCGGCAATATGTATCTTTTATAATACATTTAAAAGAGAAATAATGGAAAATTTAAAAACAACTGCGTACACAATTAAAAATATATCCGGACCGGAATACGGCATACAGGACTTTGATTATGACAAACTTGCACAGACAAGGATTACTGTTGTGAGAAGCGACGGAACAGTTGTTTTTGATAATGTTACGGATGCATCATCTCTGGAGAACCATGGAAACAGACCTGAGATTAAGGAGGCTTTCAGTGCCGGAGAAGGCAGTACCATAAGAAAATCGGACACCGTAGGAAAAAGCAACTTTTATTTTGCCTTAAAAATCAGTGATGACTGTGTTGTTCGTGTCGCAAGGGAAGCGTCAAGTATATGGCATATATTTTTATCCGCTTTGCCGGCGTTTATTTCGATAGTTGCCCTTGTTGTGGTTATTAGTGTTGTATCTAATCATTTTCTGACGCGAAGTTTTATTGCACCGATTGAACAGGTGGCGAATAATCTTGATAACCTTGATAAAGTCACGGTATATAAAGAGATGCAGCCATTTGTGACAACCATAAAGAAACAGCATGATGACATAATTAAAAATGCCATAATGAGACAGGAATTTACTGCCAACGTATCACATGAGCTTAAGACTCCTCTTACAGCCATATCGGGATATTCGGAACTTATTAAGAACGGAATGGCCGGAAGCAAAGATATCGGTAGATTTGCCAACGAGATATATACAAATGCCAACAGGCTTCTTACCCTGATTAATGACATAATCAATTTGTCAGAACTTGACAGAGGAGCACCGCTTGAATATGAGGACGTTGATATTTCGGAGATAGCCGGAAATTGTGTATCAATGTTAGACTTTCACGCCAAAGAAAATCAGGTAACACTTCATTTTGACGGAGAAAAGACAATTGTCAGAGGCAATAAAAATAAATTGGAAGAAGTTGTATATAACCTGTGCGATAATGCCATACGTTATAATAAACCAGGCGGAGAGGTATGGGTTACGGTAAAAAACACTCCTGAGGGTAAAATACTGTCAGTCAGGGATAACGGTATAGGAATATCCAAAGAAAACCAGAAACGGATATTTGAACGTTTTTACAGAGTAGATAAGAGCCGTTCAAAAAAGACCGGCGGAACCGGTCTTGGGCTTGCTATTGTAAAGCATATTATTGAACAGCACAATTTCAATATAGAAGTAATAAGTGATGAAAATACAGGCACCACAATTAACGTTATCATGAAGTAGGAATTACAGCGGTTTGACTGTAATTCCGTTTACTTCAACCTGATCACTTATTTCAATGACAAGACATAATTTGCCGTCCACCTCTTTGGTTTCAATAAGGTCAGTACGATCAGGTGCAACCTTGATTACAACATCCTTTGTCTTTACTTCAAAACTTCTTGCATTCACAACGTTGGCAGCGTTAAATTCGGTTCTGCTGCCGGCAACATCATCATAATGTTCTTCAAAAGAGCTTATCTGCTCATTGCTTACCCCTGTGGATTCAAGCATTTTTTTAATATCGTTCTTTTCAAAAACAACAGGCTCAACCTGTTCTTTATGTTCTTCAATGTAATTATTCATGCTTTCATGGACAGATTTAACGGTCTCAAAGGTACATTCCTCACCGAGGGATTCAGTTATGATTTCGGAAAAAGTTTCTTTCTGTACCATATAAGTCATAGGTGTGACACAGCCAAGCACGCCATCTATAAAATCAGCCTGTACCTCTTCACTTTTTTTGCTGAAATATAAAATATTATGTATGTCCGTATTTCTGTCATTAAAAGCAGGAAAAAGAAAACCGTGGAGAGGTTTCTCAACAAGCCAGTCCCTTATCCTGTTTTCAAAAGAATTGGTAGCAGCATTGTAGCAGAGCCCCTCTTCCGAAAGCTTTACGGGACATATATTGCATAAGATGTGCTCGTATACATATTCCGACGCATCATCCATATCAAACTCATCTGAGGCCTTGCCCGGAACGTCATAATTGGCGTCTATAAGGAGAATAAGATAATTTTCACCATAGTTGTAATTATCGATTACCTTATTGTAAAAGATTTCAAGCAGTTCATCGTCATCAAGATGGCTTGAACGAAGCTTCATAAGAAAATCCTGGCTTCCGCCCTCCTCTTCTGTCTCCATAGGAAATTCCATATTTAAAAGATTCTTGCCGATAGTTCCTGAAAGTGAACTTCTGAAAATAGTAAAATATTTAAAAATTTCTTCCTGGGGGAGAGATAAAAAAGCATGTCTGAATGTGGTTATTTTGTTCTTATTGCCGTCAACGTAGCAGCCGCATATTTTGGATATACAGCATTTGTCATTTGTAAAAAGTTTCTTGATTTCTGCAATTTCTTTTTTGTTCATAAAAATACCATTCCTTTATATCGTTAGTAATTAGTATAATCCAACAGTTAATAAAATTCAATGAACTGACGATAATAAAAGTAGTTGATAAACCTGTGGCATTTGTGTTGTATCCGGTCAGTATAAGACATCTTTTAAGATGGACAGGAGGAAAAATGAGAATTGGCGGAAGTACAATAGCAATGACATCACAAAGAAAGTATTCCGAATATAAATCCATCCAGTATGCGGAATATAATGGATTAATTAATGAAAGGGTATCTGTTGACCCTGAAGGCAAAGAAAAAAGTCTGTTCGACCAGATAAAGGACGCTGCGGAACAGAAAAATATGAAAGACCTTACGGACAAAACCTCCCGGACGAGAGGCACGATAGTTACAAGCGAGGGCTACAAAAGCCTTAAGTCCATAAGGGAACTCAGAATGGCATTACTTGAAAACATAATTAACGCATTTGCAAGAAGAAACGGAGGCGGCACAGAGCTTACATATGCTCCGTTACAGCAGTCCGGCGGAAGCACCACATACATAAGACAGACCGTTGAATCCGGTTTCTATAAAGAGGAAGAGAATACGGCATTTGTATCCGAAGGAAAAGTAATAACAAAAGACGGAAGAGAGATTAACTTTAACGTAAGTTTTGAGATGTCAAGAAGTTTTCAGGCATCTTATGAAGCTTATTCCGAAAGCACTTATGTACTGTGCGACCCTCTTGTATTTAATTTTGAGGGCAATACAGCCGACATCACGGACCAGAAGTTTATGTTTGATTTGGACTGCGACGGCAAAGAGGAGGAAATTTCTTCTCTTGGAAAAGGCAGCGGCTTCCTTGCCCTTGATAAAAACGGCGACGGCATTATCAATGACGGAACAGAGCTTTTCGGAACAAAGAGCGGTGACGGTTTTGCAGACCTTGCAGAATATGATGAAGACGGTAACGGCTGGATTGACGAGGATGACGGGATATTCTCACAACTTAGAATCTGGACGAAGAACGAAAAAGGAGAGGATGAGCTTATTTCCCTTAAGGATGCAGGGGTCGGAGCAATCAATCTCTCAAGCGTTTCAACCGCTTTCAGCAACACCGATAATTTTAACGATACAATGGCTGTTATACAAAAGACCGGTATTTTTCTATACGAAAACGGAAATGCAGGCACAATACAGCATATAGATTTTGCAATTTAATCTTTTATCAGCGACGGGTCCTCACTTGGCACATAGTCCTTGTGGGGGCCTGCTCTATATTTTCTTTATGTTGACAGGAGGAGAAAAGGTCAATATAATTTTCACATAATTACAAGGGAGGATATGAAATTGCAGTCAGAGATTATATTGGCGGTAATATCAGGGATTCTTGCACTGGGCATTATATTGCTTACGGCAAGACTTTGCCATTACAAAAAGCAGCTGCGGAATTTATATAAAAATAATAACGAGTCCGCATCGGAGACAATCAAAGCAAAGAATAAAATAACTTCATGCACAGATGAAATTAACAGGTTAATAGCCGCATCAGAGCGTGAGTGCAAAGATAATTACGATATGTTAAAAGCATCGGGAGGCTCCAAGGCTGCACTTAAAGTTTCAGGTGATAAAGAAATAACGGATAAAATATTAACCATTCTTGCAAAGGCATCAGGATCTATTAAACAGATGAATGAAATCACAGGTGAAGCAGTGAAGCTTTTATCAGGTTCCGGGGACAAAATAAAAGAGGCATCCCACGAAGCCTTGCTTGTAAATGATGAATATACGGACATGGATGTATATATCAATGATTTTTACCGCACTTTAAATGCTGTAAAAATAACCATTATAAAGCTCAGGGACAGTATTAATAATATCAATACCATTTCTTTTAAAGCATCAATGGAATGTCAGAGAGCGGGAGAGTCAGGCAGAGGATTTAAGGTTGCGGCAGATGAAATCAGGCAGTCAGCCGATAATGGAACCGCACTTTTAAATGAAACTGATTCAGGCATTGAAGAACTTTCGGAAACTGTTAGAATAATTGACAGCAGATTCAGAAACCTTGAAGAAAAGAGAAATACCTTAGACAAGGCAGTAGAGAATCTTAGTGCCGGTAACAACTGTGTGACGGATAAGTTTAGCGAGCTTTATGAAAATATTGAAATAACGCAAAAATTAGTTAATCATCTGGCATCCAATGCAAAGGAATTTTTTGAAGAATCCGAGAATAAGAAAAAGGCGTATTCCGATATGGCTAAAGTATTTCTTAATGTTGGAAAAACCGAAAAAAATATTGCCGCCGATATGGAAAGAATCCGTATGTTAAATGAAGATATTTTGAATATTGTTGGCAAATTGTAGAGAAAAGGCTTATAATGAAAAGAGGATATTATGAAAATAAGAGTTCCTGATTATTATGATGAATTTAAGTGCATAGCAGATAAATGCACGGATACGTGCTGCGCAGGCTGGCAGGTAGATGTGGATGATAAATCTTTTGCCTATTATAAGACAATTAAGGGTGAATTCGGTGACAGACTTCATTCTGTAATGATTGAAGGAAAGCACGGAGAAGAAGGACGGTTCAGAATCCGTGAAGATGGCAGATGTCCCTTCCTTAATGACAATATGTTCTGTGATTTATATACGGCACTTGGCGAAGATGCGCTGTGCGTTACCTGTGACAAGTATCCCAGATATACTACCGAGTACGGGAGCCTCAGGGAAACAGGTATTGCAATATCCTGTATAACCGCATCCGGGATAGTTCTTAGAAAAAGACAGAATTTCGGCTTTAAGGAATGGGAGGACAAGGAAGCCTTCCCGTCGCTTAACAACATAGACGGTGAATTATTTATGGCACTTATGAGGGCAAGAACCAAAGCCTTTGAAATTATTCATGATAATTCGTCGGCAGATATTTTTCAAAGAATATCGGTGCTTGCGTACTACGCTACGGATTTGCAGAAGAACATTAAGAAAAAGTCAGGAATAGATAATGTTATTTCAAGATATTCAGAAGAATATATCAATGATATTTTAGCAGCAACAGGCAGGGAAAGGTACAAGGAAAAAGATACGGTGGATATTTACAAAAATATCTTTTACTGCTATCTTAAACAGGTGATAATCAAAGCAGAGTGGCCGGAACTTATTTATAAAGTATATGACTATACGCTTAATGACAGTTACGGCAGGATAAGAGATGATTTTAAAAGGTATAACAAAGACAGTGAATACGAATATGAAAATTTAATTGATTATTTTATTTTCAGGTATTTTATGAAAGCTGTATTTGACAGAGATATATTAACGAAAGTCAAAATGGGAATAGTCGGTGTTCTTGTTATTCATCAGTGCAATATGGCATACTGGTGCAATAATGGGAGAAAACTGGAATTTGATGATATTGTAGAGATTGCACATCTTTATTCCAGGGAAGTTGAACATTCCGAAGAGAATTTTGACAGACTTTGCAGACAGTTCTCCAAAAAGAGAACGTTTTGTGCCAAGAATCTGGTTATGCTTCTACAGGATAATTCAGGTAGGAAGGAGTAAATTATGAATAGTGCTAAAACAGCAATTATGGTGGATTCAGGATGCGATATCAGTCAGGAATTTATTGAACAGTATGATATTAAGGTATTAAGACTTAAAGTGCTTTACGGCGACAGGATGTATTCAGATGGTCTGGATATTGACCCGCTTGAGGTATACAGAAGATTTCCGCAGGAAATACCGACAACCTCAACTCCCAATATGTATGAGGTAAGCGAGCTTGTTAATGAAATCAAGTCCGAGGGTTATGAAAAAATAATCGGAATTACTATTTCAAGCGGATTAAGCGGAACCTACAATGCGGTTGCGATGGCATTTGAAGAGGAAGACATAGAGACTTTTGCTTTTGATACCAAAAATATTTCAATCGGTGCGGGACTTCTTGCAATGTGGGCGGCTAAGAAACTCAGCGAGGGCTGGACTTTTGAAGCGGTAAAACATGGACTTAATGATAAGATAAATGATTCAAAAGTATTTTTCTATATGGATACCCTTGATTATCTCAGAAAAGGCGGAAGAATAAGCCCGGCAGTGGCAATTGTGGGAAAGGCACTTAACCTCAAGCCTATTATTTCATGTAATGAAAAGGGTACTTATTATACCGTAAGCAAGATAAGAGGACAGCATAAAGGATTGGAAAAGCTTATGGACAGCCTGAAAGATTACATCGGGGACAAAAAAGCATATCTTGCAATCATGAATGGTGATGGTACAAGATATCTTGACGTTATAAGAGCGCGTATAAAAGAAATGTTTCCACAGTGTGAGGTTGTGGTTGATAAGCAGATTACCGCAACAATGGCAATCCATACAGGCCCCGGACTTATCGGTGTCGGCGTATTATTTGAATGATGACTTAATTTTATTAAGAGTTTCCTTCGGGAAGCTCTTTTTTCTTGCTTGTAATAATATGTATTTGGTACAATTATAAGCGGAAATGGGGCGATATTATGAACAACGGTTACGGACAGCAGATTGTGTCAACAAAGGCAAATACTTTATATGCCTTGAGTAAAGTTATCAAAAAATCCAAAATAGAAAAAATGTATATTCTTCCTGTGGCAGAATTTGAGAACAACAGGGAAAATGTTCTTCGTGACATAACGGAGACATACGGTGGAGAGCAGATAATTGTGAGAAGCTCTTCCTCAAAAGAGGACAGTTTTAAGACTTCCAATGCAGGCCATTATGAAAGCATACTTGGAATCGATTCCGGTGACAGTGAGCAGGTAAATTCCGCCATTGAGAAGGTTATCGCAAGTTATCAGAAAGATATAGAGATTCTTGACCATGAGCAGATTCTTGTCCAGAGGCAGGCGCAGAACGTAAAATTCAGCGGAGTCATCTTTACAAGAGACATACAGGGAAACAGGCCTTATTATCTTATAAATTACGATGACCAGGGTTCTACCGATTCAGTTACAAGCGGCAGCGGTGGCAAGACCCTCTGGATTGTAAAAAATGCTTCAATCAGTGAAATTGACGAACCCTGGGGAAAATTAATCGATGCGGTACAGGAAATAGAATTATTCCTTAATGGTATGGCACTTGATATAGAATTTGCCATAAATGAAAAGGGCGAAATCATTATTTTCCAGGTCAGACCTCTTGTTGCCAGTTATAAACAGGTCCAGAAAATGGATGACGGTGATTTTTTTTCAAGGATTAAAGGCATAAAAGAACAGTACAATAATAACAAAAGTGTACTTAACGGCAGAACAATGATGTTTTCCGATATGGCATTCTGGAATCCTTCAGAAATAATAGGCAGCAACCCAAGAAGCCTTGAGTATTCACTTTATGAAGAAATACTTCTTAAACATGCGTGGAATCAGGGAATTGCCGAGATTGGCTACAGGAGACTTCCCAATAAACTTATGTTCAAATTAGGAAATAAACCATATATAAGCGTGGAATATTCTTTTTACAGCCTGCTGCCACAAAGTCTGGACGAGAAACTTGCATTAAAGCTCGTTGACTTTTACTGTAATAAATTAAAAAAAGACCTGACGGCACATGATAAAATTGAATTTGAAATCGCATATACTACATACGATTTCTGCACGGAAAAAAACAGCCGCGAGCTGTTAGAAAATGGGTTTTCAAAAGAGGAAAGAGATACCTTTTTAAACGCACTTTTTACACTCACAAATGATTGTCTTACCGGCTTTAAAGAACTTACGGATAAAGATCTTTTATCTCTTAAATTAATGGATAACATCAGACAGCCGATTGAGGAAGCCCTTGATGCAGGCGGACTTTCCACAAAAGAGATGTTCCGCTCCATAATGATACTCCTTGACGCAATAACAAGATATGGAACTCCACAGTTTACGAGACAGGCAAGACTGGCATTTATGGCAAGGGCTTTTTGCAGGACACTTGTTTTTGCAGGATATTTTACGGACGAAGAGATGGATAATTTTACAAAATCCATTAATACAATATCCTCCGAGTTTGACAATGACTTTGAAAGATACTCTGTAGGTAAAATGTCGATGGAGGATTTTAATAAGAAATACGGACATTTAAGAAGCGGAACCTACGATATAAGGACGGACAGATATGATAAGATGAATTTCAGACCTGTTTCCAACAGACGCAAGGACCAGTTAAAAAATAACGGTATAAAAACTTTAGACCGTGAGAAACTAAAAAAAGCCATAGATGAAGTTGGATTTAATGTTACACCTGAGGAATTTATCGAATTTCTGAAGAGTGCAATTAAACAGAGGGAATATTTCAAATTTGAATTTACAAGGTCATTAAGTCTTGTGCTTGAACTGTTAATCAATATAGGAAATGACATTGATATAAAAAGAAGAGACTTGTCATGGCTCAATGTAGATGATATTATGGAATGCGTCAGTACTGCTGACCCTGCTTCGCTCAGACAGGAACTGATAAACAGAATTAACGGCAGGCGGCAGGAAAACAGTTTTAACCGTAATATTATTATGCCTGCAGTAATTACAGATGAAAGAGATATAGATTTTATACCGGTTGCAGAGGCAAGACCTAACTTTATAACAGCCAGACATATTGAAGGTGAGGTTATCGTTCTTGAAGATGAGCCGGATGCAGACATCAGGGACAAAATAGTTGCAATACCTAAAGCCGATCCCGGTTACGAATGGATTTTTACCAAGGGAATCAAAGGTTTTATAACAAAGTATGGCGGTGTTGCATCCCATATGGCGATAAGATGTGCGGAATTTGAAATCCCCGCAGCAATCGGATGTGGTGAAAAGATATATGATTACGTTACTTCAACATCATATCTTGATATGGATTGTCGTAACGGCAAGATAGAAGAGGGTATCCAGTACAAAAACCTTCGTGCTCTTATTACACAGCGTGAAGGTGTCAACCAATATGGCGACCCCACTGATATACTTGAATCGGCTTATGTAAGATTTTATGAGCTGTTAGGTTTTATACCTGTTCCGGTGTCTAATCATACCAAGAATTTTGAAAGGCTTTTTGACGAAAAAGTAGATCTGCTTATAGTTGTAGGTGGAGGTTCCCTTGATTCAAGGTACTATGACAAAAAACATGATGATGAATTACAGCCTCACAGAGATGCGATGGAAGAGAAATTAATAAGATATTGCATATCACATGGGATTCCTATTATTGCAACCTGCAGAGGTATGCAGTATATTAATGTATTATTTGGAGGCAAGCTTCATTATCACCCTAAATTAAAGGTAAAGAGACCTCGTGGTGAGGACCATAAAGTATTTCTTGTCAAGGAAAACAGAGAGATTTATGTAAACAACTATCACAAGGATTGCATTTTTACGGATAATCTGGCACCATGTTTTACACCGGTTGCCGTAGATAAGGAAAATGATGTTGTGGAAGCTTACGAATCAGAGGCAATGAAGATACTTGCCTTACAGTGGCATCCCGAAAGAAGATTTGAGACCGCCAATGCACTTGAAGAAACAAGAAAGATTGTGTTAGATTTTATAAGAAAGCATATAGGGTAAAAGAAATGTATGATGGAATAATTTTTGATATGGACGGAACAATATGGGATTCCAGGGAAACGATTGTAAAAGCATGGAATGATGAGCTTAAAGCACAGGGCATAGACCGTGTGATTACGGTTTCTGAACTTACAGGCTATATGGGACTTACGATGGATGCAATAGCGGAAGGTATTTTCCCTGACAAAAAGTATTCCGAGACAAAACATATATTTGATAAGATGTACGAAAGGGAAAATGAATATCTGCGGAAAAAAGGCGCTATACTTTACCCTGATGTAATATCTACCATTAAAGAACTTAAGAAAAAAGGCTACAGGCTTTTTATAGTGAGTAATTGTCAGTCAGGATATATAGAAGCTTTTCTTGAATATTACAAGATTAACGATTATATTGAAGATATAGAATGTTTCGGCAATAATGACCTTCCTAAATGGGACAATATTGCGCTTATAATTAAAAGAAATAATCTTAAGAATCCCGTTTATGTGGGAGACATTGATAATGACAGAATCGCAGCCGGAAAAGCCGGCACAGATTTTATATATGCTGAATACGGATTTGGTGATGTTAAAAAATACGATGACATCATATACAAGTTCGGAGACTTACTAAGAATAGGAGAAGAAAAATGATTTTAGCAATGTCAACATCGAATATTTGTATTCTGATTTCAATAACTGTATATCTTATATTTGTTGTTTTAATCGGATTCAAATATTCAAAAGAAAGTAACTCGGTAGATGAGTATTATCTCGGAGGAAGAAAATTAGGACCTCTTGTTACGGCAATGAGTGCCGAGGCTTCGGATATGAGCAGCTGGCTTTTGATGGGGCTTCCGGGACTAGCTTATGCTACCGGTATTGCAAGTCCTTTATGGACAGCTATCGGATTAGCCATTGGTACATATGTCAACTGGCTTGTGGTAGCAAAGAGACTCAGGAGATATTCACAGGTAACGGAGGCAATAACAATACCTGATTTCTTTTCGAGAAGATATCATGATAAATACAATATCCTTATGGGAATCTCAGCTGTAGTAATTATAATATTTTTTGTTCCTTATACTGCATCGGGATTTGCGGCATGCGGTAAACTCTTCGGTACAATATTCAATGCAGATTATTTTACAGCCATGGTAATAAGCGCAGCGGTAATTGTCATATATACTACATTAGGCGGATTTCTGGCTGCCAGTACTTCTGACTTTATCCAGAGCGTTATAATGACAATAGCACTTGTAATTGTTCTTTCATATGGAGTAATCCATGCGGGGGGATTCGAACCTGTTATTGATAATGCAAAGAACCTTCCGGGATTTCTTGATATGTTCCATTCATATAACGGAACAGCCAAGCCGGATAATTTCAGTGCTTTAAGCATTGTTTCAACACTTGCCTGGGGATTGGGATATTTTGGTATGCCTCACATTCTATTAAGATTTATGGCAATCAAAGACGAGGATAAACTTAAAGTATCAAGAAGAGTGGCTTCAATATGGGTTGTTATTTCCCTTGCAATTGCAGTATTTATCGGTGTAATGGGTGTTTCAGTCAGTGAGAGAGGAATTATACCTGCATATGCCAATAACAGCGAAGCAGAGAGAATCATTGTTCATATAGCAAAAGCTATAAGTAACCATGGTATACTTCCTGCACTTGTGGGAGGTCTTATCCTTGCAGGTATACTTGCTTCAACAATGTCAACTGCGGATTCACAGCTCCTTGCGGCATCCTCAAGTGTGTCACATAATATTTTTTCGGGACTGTTCCATATTAAGATGGGCAAAAAAATGCCGGTAATAATTGCAAGGATATCGGTTGTTTTAATTGCGGTTGTAGCCATATTTATTGCAAGAAATCCTGAAAGCTCCGTATTTGAGATAGTCAGCTTTGCATGGGCAGGCTTTGGTGCTGCATTCGGACCTGTTGTGCTGTTTTCTTTATTCTGGAAGAGAACAACATTGTGGGGTGCTCTTGCAGGTATGGTTTCAGGTGGTGCCATGGTATTTATCTGGAAGTATGTAATAGCAGGTTTCGGAGGAGTGTTTGCGATTTATGAACTCCTTCCGGCATTTTTAGTGTCTTCCATACTTATTATTGTTGTAAGTCTTCTTACAAAGAAACCTTCAGAAGATATAGTGAAAGAATTTGAATTAGCGAAAAGCAAAGAAAAAATCTGATAAATATATTTGTAACGTTAGGAGAAAAAATTGGACGACAAGACATCAGGAAAGCACATAATTAAACAGGGCACAATTCTTGCAGCGGCTTCTGTAATATCAAGAATTATTGGCATGCTTTACAGAAGTCCGATGGCAGCTGTTATAGGTGATAAAGGAAACGGATTATACAGTTTCGCATTTGAAATATATTCGATTGCACTTATTCTTTCATCTTACAGCATGCCATTAGCCGTTTCTAAATTGCTGTCTGCCCGTTTTGCGAAAAAAGAGTACAAAAACGCAGATAAAATTTATAAATTTGCATATATTTTTGCTGCTGTGTCAGGTATGGTAATGGCTCTTATTCTTTTCTTCGGAGCAGGAACCATAGAAAGACTGTCGGGCCATGAAGGATTGGCACTGCCTTTAAAAGTTCTTGCACCTACTGTTTTTGTCGTAGCGTTAGCGGGAACGATAAGAGGATTTTTTCAGAGCAGGAATACAATGATGCCTACTGCAGTTTCACAACTTGCAGAGCAGATTATCAATGCCATTGTAAGCATTGTGGCAGCAGTAATACTTGTCAGATTTGCAGCAAATGAATTTGATAAAGCAAGATATGGTGCAGCAGGCGGTACAATAGGAACATTATTTGGCGCGTTATCAAGCCTTATGTTCCTTATATTCCTGTTCGTTATATATAAACCAAGAATGAAAAAGCACCTGAGCCATGATAAAGTGGGTGTAACGGTTTCCAATGAGGAAGTGCTTAAACTTATTGTTGCTACCATAGTTCCCGTAATACTCAGCCAGACGGTATACCAGTCCATAGGCGTAGTTGACGGTTTTATGTTCGGTAATCTGTATAAGGGCAGTGATTCGACAGCACTTTACGGTATATACAGCTCCAAGTACAGACTTATGGTAAATGTTCCTAACGCTATATCTTCAGCTCTTGCTTCATCAATGATTCCTTCATTGGTTTCGTTGTATACACTTAAGAACTTTGTAGAGTTCAGGGCAAGGCTTAAGACATCCGTTAAGTTTAATATGATAATAGCTTTCCCTTGTGCGTTCGGAATTTCGGCACTTTCAGGAATGATTATGAAACTTCTGTTTCCTACAACGGATACGGTTATATCAGGCAGGATGTTAATGTATGGTTCGGTTGCGGTATTGTTTTATGCATTGTCTACGGTAACCAATGCGGCGTTACAGGGAATGGACAGGATGAGACTTCCGGTGAGACATGCGGCAATATCACTTCTCATACACATTCCGTTAATGGTTATACTTCTTAAATTTACAAAACTCGGAGCGCATGCCCTTGTAATAGGCAATATAATATATCCGTTGATTGTCTGTGCTCTCAACTGGGCATCGGTTGCAAGATATGCCAACTACAGGCAGGAGGTTAAAACAACGTTTATAATTCCGCTTCTGGCTTCATCAGTAATGTGGATTGAAACATTCTGTCTAAGCAGGCTTATGGTTAAAGTGCTTCCTGTGAATTACGTTACCAATGCTCTGATAACGATTATATGTATTGTAAACGCATGTCTTGTATATTTTATAATGCTGTTTGTTCTTAAAGGTGTGACAAGGGAAGAACTCAAGGAATTCCCAATGGGTGGACGAATGGCAAAATTTGCAGATAAATTAAAAATAAAATTCTAAAAAAACCATTGGTACAAGATATGTGCCAATGGTTTTTAATTATTTGCTGTAATTTAAAGCAGCTTCAATAAATCCCTTGAACAGAGGATGTGGTCTGTTTGGCCTTGATTTAAGTTCAGGATGTGCCTGGGTAGCAACAAACCAAGGATGATCTTTTAATTCTATCATTTCAACAATTCTTCCGTCAGGAGAAATGCCGGACAATACCATACCGTTTTCTGTAAGAACATTTCTGTAATCATTGTTGACTTCATAACGGTGACGGTGACGTTCTGCAATTTCTTTTGTGCCATAAAGACGGTAAGCAAGGGAATTTTCATCAAGTACACAAGGATATGAACCCAGTCTTAAAGTGCCGCCGATATCATTTATACCTTCCTGGTCAGGCATAAGGTGTATAACAGGATGGCGTGTATCAGGGTTGAGCTCTACGCTGTGTGCATCATTATATCCGATAACATTACGGGCGAATTCAACGATTGACAACTGCATACCGAGGCAGAGTCCGAGGAAAGGTATTTTATTTTCTCTTGCATATTTTATGGCAGATATTTTACCCTCAATTCCTCTGTCACCGAAACCTCCGGGAACAAGGATTCCGCTAACATCCGATAAAATTTCGGCAGCATTGTCATTAGTAACCGTTTCAGAATCAACCCACTTAATTTCTACATCGGCTGAGTTGGCCACACCGCCATGCTTCAAAGCTTCAACAACACTTATATAAGCATCATGAAGGGAGATGTATTTGCCGACAAGGGCAACCTTGACTTTTTTGGTAGGATTTTTCCATGCGTGGCACATATTTTCCCACTCTTCAAGGTCAGGCTTAGGGCAATCAAGGTGAAGACACTCACATACAACCTCGGCAAGATGTTCTTTTTCCATGGCAAGCGGAGCTTCATAAAGGATGTCCACATCAAGGTTCTGAAGAACGTGTGAGCTTGGGAGGTTGCAGAAAAGAGAAATTTTATCTTTGATATTATTGTCAAGAGGGACTTCTGTTCTGCATACGATGATATCAGGCTGTATGCCCATTCCCTGAAGTTCCTTAACACTTGCCTGTGTAGGCTTTGTTTTGATTTCGCCTGAGGCCTTAAGGAAAGGAATAAGTGTTACATGGATTAGTATTGCATTTTCCTTGCCTACATCATGCTGGAACTGACGGATTGATTCGAGGAAAGGCTGGCTTTCGATATCGCCAACTGTACCGCCTACTTCTATAATTGCAATTTTTGTATCTTTTGTGGAATAGTCGTCTCTGAAGAAACGGCTCTTTATTTCATTGGTGATATGAGGGATGACCTGGACTGTACCGCCGCCGAAATCACCGCGTCGTTCTTTTTGTATTACCGACCAGTAAATCTTACCTGTTGTGACATTTGAGCGTTTAGTAAGATTTTCATCAATAAATCTCTCATAATGACCTAAATCAAGGTCAGTTTCGGCACCATCATCTGTAACGAAAACCTCTCCGTGCTGGATTGGATTCATTGTGCCGGGGTCGATGTTGATATACGGATCAAATTTCTGCATTGTGACTGAGTATCCTCTGGACTTAAGCAGACGGCCAAGGGAGGCTGCAGTAATACCCTTGCCTAATCCGGAAACAACACCACCTGTAACGAATACATATTTAACTGGCATTTTCTTTTGCTCCTATCTTATAAATAAAATAAAATATATCACTTTATTTTGAATAAATCCATAGGAAAATGAGAAAAAATAATTTATTGATTTATATTGAAGAAATTACTATAATTATTTAAGTAAAACTACCATTAAACAGAGAGGAAGTTGTAAGCACAGGATGAATAACGACTATAACAATAATAATTACAATAATAGCAACAATAACTACAACCGTGACAATAACGGGAATAACAATAATGACAGAGGCAATAAAAAAGGACCGAGAGTAGGAATAACGGTTCTTGGTATTATCATAGCAATAGTAATAACTTATCTCGGAGTTTCTTTTGTCAAGAGTTGTATCAAAAAAGCCACAACAAAGGAAATCAGTTATTCAAGATTTCTTGAACTTATTGATGAGAATGGAATTTCATCGGTTGAATACAGCAGTGACCAGATAACAATCATTCCTAAAGAACAGCCGGTAAGCGGACTTACGGTAAAGTATTATACAGGATATATTTATGACGAAGATGTATTTAACAAATTAAAGTCCATGGATGGGGTGGAAATCAACCGCGCCATAGAGGATACAGGTTCGTCTGTATTTAACTTTATAATTATATATGTGCTTCCGTTTGTAATTTTCTGGCTTTTGCTGAGTTTTGTATTCAAAAGAGTTGCGGCAAGCGGCGGGGGAATTATGGGTGTCGGAAAATCCAACGCCAAGATTTATATGCAGCAGAAAACAGGAGTTACTTTTAAAGATGTTGCGGGACAGGAAGAAGCAAAGGAATCTGTAAAAGAAATCGTTGACTTCCTTCACAACCCTGCAAAATATACCGCAATTGGAGCAAAACTTCCAAAGGGTGCGCTTTTAGTAGGGCCTCCGGGAACCGGTAAGACACTTCTTGCAAAAGCAGTTGCAGGTGAGGCAGGAGTACCATTCTTCTCACTGTCAGGTTCGGACTTTGTTGAAATGTTTGTAGGTGTAGGTGCGTCAAGAGTCAGGGATTTATTTAAACAGGCTATTGCTGCTGCACCATGTATTATTTTTATAGATGAAATTGATGCCATAGGTAAGAGCAGGGATTCCCAGTTCGGTGGTAATGACGAAAGAGAACAGACACTTAACCAGCTTCTTTCGGAGATGGATGGTTTTGATTCTTCAAAGGGTGTACTTATCCTTGCGGCAACCAACAGACCTGAGGTTCTTGATAAGGCATTATTGAGGCCGGGCCGTTTTGACAGAAGAATTATCGTTGATAAACCCGACCTTAAGGGAAGACTTGATACACTTAAAGTACATTCAAAGGATGTTCTTATGGATGAATCCGTAGACCTTGAAGCAATTGCGCTGGCTACGGCAGGTGCGGTAGGCTCAGACCTTGCCAACATTATCAACGAGGCAGCTATTAACGCTGTTAAACATCACAGACGTGCAGTCAACCAGGAAGATCTTTTTGAATCGGTTGAAGTGGTTATAGCAGGTAAGGAAAAGAAAGACCGCATTCTCGGTAAAGAAGAGAAGAAGATGGTTGCATATCACGAAGTAGGACATGCTCTTGTAACCGCACTTACCAAAGATGCAGAACCCGTACAGAAGATTACTATTGTACCAAGAACAATGGGATCATTGGGATATACGATGCAGGTTCCTGAAGAAGAAAAATATCTCTATAAGAAAGAAGAACTTGAAGCTAAGATTCTTACACTTCTTGGTGGACGTGCAGCAGAAGAAATTATTTTCGGAACAATGACAACCGGAGCATCCAATGATATAGAAAGAGCCACAAAATTAGCCAGAACGATGATAAGCCAGTACGGAATGTCAGACAGACTGGGAATTGCAGGCTTTGAAGCAATTGAGAACAAGTATCTTGACGGCAAAACAACACTTAACTGCTCTGATAAGACAGCAGCAGTTATTGATGAAGAAGTAATTAAGATGCTTAAGGAATCTTATATTAAGACAAAAGGAATGCTTCAGAATAATCTGGAATGTCTCCATAAAGTATCTGAATACCTTCTTGAAAAGGAAAGTATTACAGGTAAGGAATTTATGGAAATAGTTAATTCCGTAAAAAATAAGAACGAAGAAAGTGATAATAATGATTGATTTACATCTTCATCTTGACGGCTCCCTGAGACCTGAAACGGCGTGGGAGCTGTTTTACGATAAGGGAATATTTGATTCCCTTGAAAACGTCAGAAAATCATTCAGTGTGAGTGACGAATGCACGGATCTTAATGAATATCTTAAATGTTTTGATTATCCTCTTATGCTTTTACAAAAAGAAGATAATATTGTAAGGGCGGTAAAAGAACTGGGAGAGGATTTAGCCAAAGAAGGAACTGATTATGCAGAAATAAGGTTTGCACCGATGTTTTCCACTAAGGAAGGACTTTCGATGGAGGCGGTAACAGAGGCTGCCATGGAAGGGGCAGAACAGGCAGAAAGAGAGAACGGTATAAGACTGAATCTTATACTTTGCTGTATGAGAGGAGCTTCCGTTAAAGATAATCTTCATACCGTTGAATGTGCCGGAAAATATCTTAATAACAAGGTGTGTGCACTGGATCTGGCAGGTGCGGAGGGACTGTATGCAACTTCGTTATACGAAGAAGTCTTCAAGAAAGCAGGCAGGCTTGGTATACCTTTTACCATACATGCCGGAGAAGCAGCGGGACCTGAAAGTATATGGACAGCAATTAAATTCGGAGCATCAAGAATAGGACATGGAATAAGAAGTATTGAGGATGAAAGACTAGTGGAATATCTTGCAAAGCATGAAATTCCAATTGAAGTGTGCCCAATAAGCAATATGCAGACAAAAGTATATGATGATATAAAAAAATATCCTCTAAAACGTTTACTGGATAACGGTGTTCATGCTACACTTAATACGGATAACAGAACGGTAAGCAATACCTGTCTTTTAAAGGAACGTTCCTTTGTAAAAGATAAGTTAGGCCTGACTGACCAGGATATTGAATTGATGGAGAATTACTCAGAAAAAGCAGCGTTTAATATAGGCTGATTATAAGAGGACATGATATATGTACGATGGTTTTTTTGACATAGAAGAAGAACTTAAAAAGCTTCCGGACAAACCGGGGGTATATATAATGCACGATGAAAAAGACGAAATCATTTATGTAGGCAAGGCAATAAGCCTGAAAAACAGGGTAAGACAGTATTTTCAGTCATCAAGAAATCATACCAACAAAATAAAACAGATGGTTTCCAATATCCGCAGATTTGAGTATATTATTACGGATTCAGAGTTAGAGGCACTTGTATTGGAGTGTAATCTGATAAAATTACACAGACCCAGATATAACACCATGCTTAAGGATGATAAGACATATCCTTTTATAAAAATAACAGTGAATGAACCCTTTCCACGTATCATATCTTCAAGAGAGATGAAAAGGGACAAAGCAAGATACTTCGGACCGTTTACCAGTGGTAAGGCGGTCAATGATACTATAGAGCTGCTTAATAAGACTTACGGCATAAGAACCTGCAGACGTAATCTTCCAAAGGACACAGGCAAAGAAAGACCATGTCTTAATTATCATATAGGCCAGTGTACAGCTCCATGCCAGGGATATATTTCTCAGGAAGACTATGGAAAACTTATTGACCAATGTATAGACTTCCTTGAAGGAAGGTATAATGGCATTACCAGGAAACTTACCGGACTTATGTATGAAGCTTCGGAAAAAATGGAATTTGAGCAGGCCGCCGCATACAGGAATATGCTTGAAAGCGTTAAATTTGTATCACAGAAGCAGAAAATTACCAACAGCGATATGCAGGACAGGGACATTGTAGCTGCGTCAATAGATTATAAGGACTGTGTGGTGCAGGTGTTTTTCATAAGAAACGGCAAGATGATAGGAAGAGAGCATTACCATATGCGCCTTGCCGGAGACGAAAAACGTTCGGAGATTATCACCGATTTTATAAAACAGTATTATGCCGGAACACCGTATATTCCACCGGAAATCATGCTGCAGGAAAATCTCATTGATGAGGAGCTTATCGGCAGGTGGCTTACGGAAAGGGCAGGACATAATGTAAAATTCCTTGTCCCAAAGAGAGGACAGAAAGAAAAACTTGTTGAACTTGCGGAGAAAAATGCCAATATGGTACTTAATCAGGACAGGGAAAAAATTCTCAAAGAAGAAGCAAGAACAACCGGTGCAGTTAAAGAAATTGAAAGACTTACAGGCTTACATGATATCCACAGAATGGAAGCCTTTGATATATCCAATATAAGCGGAGCACAGCCTGTAGGTTCAATGGTTGTGTTTACAGACGGAAGACCAAGAAAAAATGATTACAGAAAGTTCCGTATCAAAACAGTAACGGGACCGGATGATTATTCGTCAATGCGGGAGGTTCTGACAAGAAGGCTTACCCACGAAAGTGACAGCAGTTTTGATATTAAGCCTGACCTTATTATGATGGATGGCGGTAAGGGACAGGTTAATATAGCTTTAGAAGTGTTAAATGACCTTAATATTTCAATTCCTGTATGCGGAATGGTAAAAGATGATAACCACAGAACGAGAGCTTTATGGTATAATGGAAAAGAAGTGGAAATTAATACCGGAAGTGAAGCTTTCAAACTGATTACGAGAATACAGGATGAGGCACACCGGTTTGCCATTGAGTTTCACCGTAATTTAAGAAGCAGGGAACAGGTTAAGTCAATACTTGATGATATTGACGGAATCGGACCGGTAAGGCGTAAGGCATTAATGAAGCATTTTAAGGATATTGATGTAATAAAAAAAGCATCAGTAGAGGAACTTTGCGATGTTCCTTCAATGAATCTGGCAGCAGCCGAAAAAGTACACGAATTTTTTAACAAACAGGAAAGGGGTACATAATGAGCGAAGAATTAAAAGTAGAAAAAATTATTGAAAAAATGGACCTGAAAATACTTACACCGGATATTGATGTAGGCAGCAAGGTTGTAATGGTGCCTGACATTAACAGACCGGCATTGCAGCTCGCAGGCTTTTTTGACCATTTTGACAACGAAAGAGTCCAGATTATAGGACGAGTTGAAGCTGCATATATGAAGCAGATGAGTGATGATGACAAAAGAGAAAGATATGACCGCCTTTTGTCATATAATATACCATGTATCATATATTGCCGTAATGAAGTACCTGATGAACTGATGATTGAAGCAGCAAGAAAATATAAGATTCCTCTTTTACAGGCAAGTCAGGTAACATCATCTTTTGAAGCAGAGATTATCAGATGGATGAAGGTTGAACTTGCACCTACAATTTCAATACATGGCGTGCTTGTGGATGTATATGGTGAAGGCGTTCTCATTACAGGTGAAAGCGGAATAGGAAAAAGCGAGGCGGCACTGGAACTTATAAAGCGAGGACATCGTCTTGTAACAGATGATGTTGTTGAAATCAGAAAAGTAAGTGACGAGACACTTATAGGAACAGCACCTGAGATAACAAGACATTTTATTGAATTAAGAGGTATCGGAATCATTGATGTAAAGACACTTTTCGGTGTTGAGAGCGTTAAGGAAACACAGGGAATAGATATGGTAATCCATCTTGAAGACTGGGACAAAGAAAAGGAATATGACAGATTTGGTCTTGAAGAAGAATATACGGAAATTCTCGGTAATAAAGTAGTATGTCATAATCTTCCTGTAAGACCGGGACGTAACCTTGCAGTAATAGTTGAATCTGCGGCAGTCAACTGGAGACAGAAGAAGATGGGTTACAATGCGGCCAGAGAATTATATAACAGAGTACAGAACAGTATTAACAGAAAAGAATAGAATTAAGGAGAACAGCAAATGGGAAAATTATGTTTTGGCGTTGACCTTGGCGGTACAACAGTAAAGATGGGCGTATTTACGGTGGAAGGTTCATTGCTTTCAGACTGGGAGATACCTACAAGAAAAGAGGAAAAAGGTAAATATATTCTTGATGATATTGCAGAATCAATCAAGGCAAAAATTGAAGAAGAAGCTATTTCACCGGAGGATGTTGTTGGTGTGGGAATCGGTGTTCCGGGTCCAGTTACTTCAACAGGCATAGTAAAAGGCTGTGTTAATCTCGGCTGGGGTGATGTCCCTGTAGAAGAGATACTTAAAGACAAAACAGGTTTTATGGCAAAAGCAGGTAATGATGCCAATGTTGCAGCTCTTGGCGAGTTATGGCAGGGTGGCGGAAAAGGCTATGCCAACCTTGTAATGCTTACTCTCGGAACAGGCGTAGGCGGCGGAATTGTCCTTGACAGCAAAATCGTTACAGGCAGCCACGGAGCAGCGGGTGAACTTGGACATATGCCTGTTGTATACGATGAAACGGAATATTGCGGCTGCGGTAAAAAAGGATGTCTTGAACAGGTGGCATCCGCAACAGGTATTGTAAAAGAAACCAAAAAACTTCTTGCCTCAGAAAAGATGCCATCTTCACTCAGGGATTTAAAAGAATTTACAGCTAAGGATGTGTTTGATGCAGCAAAGGCGGGAGACGAGCTTGCGCTTATTTCTGTTAATAAACTTGCGGAATATCTTGGAATAGCCATGTCACATATAGCATGTGTTGTAGACCCTGATGTGTTCTTAGTAGGCGGTGGCGTATCAAAAGCAGGAGATTTCCTTATTGATGCAATCAGCAGATATTATGTTGAAAAAGCATTCCATCAGTGCAGAAAAACACCGATTAAACTTGCAACTCTCGGAAACAGTGCAGGTATTTACGGTGCAGCAAAGCTTGTATTATAATCCGTATAAAATGGAGGAACTTTTATGGATTTTTTATCCGCAATAAAAAGTATTGCCGGAGAAGAGTGTATATTTTGCAATGAAATGATGTCGGACCACACCACTTTTAAAGTGGGTGGACCGGCAAAATATTTTGTGGTGCCTTATAGGGCAGAGGATATAAAAAAATATATACTGGCAGCAGAAGAATACAAAATACCATATTATGTTATCGGGAATGGAAGCAATTTACTGGTATCAGATAAAGGCTATGACGGAATGATAATAATGCTTGGGCGTGACCTGGGCAATATAACCGTAAACGGTGACAGGATTACGGCAGAAGCGGGAACTTCACTTGCCAGGCTTTTTAATACGGCAAGGAGACATTCTCTTTCGGGACTGGAATTTGCGGCAGGAATACCGGGAACACTTGGGGGCGCATGTTATATGAATGCAGGCGCATACGGCGGTGAGATGAAAGATGTGCTTACGAAAGTCATAACGATTGACAGACAGGGCAATACCCATGAATATAAGCAGGGTGAAATGGAACTGTCATACAGAAACAGCATTTTTATACGGAAACAGGAGATAATCCTGTCGGCAGAAATGAAACTGTGCAAAGGCGATGCGGAGAAAATGACGCATAAAGTCAATGAACTCTTAGAAAAGCGTAAAGAAAAACAACCTCTTGAATATCCAAGTGCGGGAAGTACTTTTAAAAGACCGGAGGGAGATTTTGCAGGCAGGCTTATTGAAGAATGCGGACTTAAAGGTAAAGGCGTCAACGGTGCCGAGGTTTCAGAAAAACATGCAGGCTTTATTATCAACAGAAACAACGCAACAGCCAGAGACATATATGATACCATTAATCTTGTAACAGATACGGTTTTGGAAAAAACAGGTATAAAACTAGAGCCTGAAGTAAGATTATTGGGAGATTTTAGTGGGAACACTTGACGAAAGGTGTAATATGTTGTAATAATTAAGTTTGTTGCTACCTTTATACATGGAGAGATGATTATGAAAATTGTAATAGTAACAGGAATGTCGGGAGCAGGAAAAAGAACTGCACTTAAAGTATTGGAAGATGCCGGATATTATTGCGTTGACAATCTTCCTGTGGAACTTGTTTTGAAATTTGTGGAACTTGCTATGGCAAGCAGCAGACAGGTTAATATTGCAATCGGAGTTGATGTGCGTGTAGGCGATACATTTTCGGATCTCACTAAGGTGCTTGAGCGTATGCAGCACAGAAAGTACGAATATGAAGTCCTTTTTCTGGATGCCGATGACGAAGTCCTTGTAAAGCGTTATAAAGAGACAAGACGTAATCATCCTCTGGCAGGAGACCATCGTGTCATAGAGGGTATCCAAAAAGAAAGAGAAGAACTTGCCTTTATCAAGGATAAGGCAGATTATATTATAGATACAAGTACATTGCTTACAAGGGATCTTAAGCAGGAACTTGAAAAAATATTCGTAGATGATGAGAATTTTAAAAACCTTATGGTAACAATTCTCTCATTTGGATTTAAGTATGGAATTCCGGAGGATGCGGACCTTGTGTTTGATGTACGTTTTCTTCCTAATCCGTATTACATTGATGAACTGAAGCCTCTTACCGGCAATGATAAGCCTATCAAGGATTATGTTATGGGATTTGACATAGCACATCAGTTTCTTGAGAAACTTACCGATATGATAGAATTCCTTATTCCTAATTATATACTTGAAGGCAAGAACAGACTTGTAATTGCCATAGGATGTACAGGGGGGAGACACAGATCAGTTACCCTTGCCAATGAGTTATATAACAGACTTGAGGGCGGGGAATATGGTATTAAGATAGACCATAGAGATATTAATCTCGATACCAAGACTAAAAGATAGAGGAAAATGGTTATGTCTTTTTCTCACAAAGTAAAAGATGAGCTGGTAACGGTTGTGCCGGGAGCCAGACATTGTCAAATAGCGGAAATCGCTGCAATTATCAGTATGAATGGTGATATATATACAGACTGTCACGGAAGACATTGTATCAGGATACAGTCCGAAAGGATGGCTGTGGTAAGTAAATGCCAGAGGCTGATATGTAAAGCGTTTTCATATATAACCGGATCAACGGTCAGGAGAAACCGTGAAACGGGCAATACTGTATATACCATATGGGTGAAAGATTCAGACGTTGCGATTAAAATACTTCTTGCAACCAAGCTGATGGATGTGGATGGCAGTATTAACAGGGATTTATCCCTGGTAAGTATTATGGGTATAAGCAGCATGTGCTGCAAAAGAGCATTTTTAAGAGGAGCATTTCTTGCAGGAGGGTCACTATCGGATCCTGAGAAATCGTATCACTTTGAAATTGTATCTTCAGGAAAGGAAAAAGCCTCCCAGATAGCGGATGCGATGAATTCTTTTCATCTGGATGCAAGAATCGTTGAAAGACGTAAATCATATGTGGTATACCTGAAGGAGGGTGCCCAGATAGTTGATATGCTTAATGTAATGGGTGCACGCATAGCCTTAATGGATCTTGAAAATGTCAGGGTGCTTAAGGAGGTTCGTAACTCTGTGAACCGTCAGGTGAATTGCGAAACAGCTAACCTTAACAAGACTATTCATGCAGCGGTAAAACAGACAGAGGATATTTGCTATATAAGAGATCATATGGGGCTTAACAGCCTTCCGGACGGTCTTTGTGAAATAGCAAAGATAAGACTACAATATCCGGATACTCCGTTAAAAGATTTGGGAACAATGTTATCAGTTCCCCTTGGTAAATCAGGAGTAAATCACAGACTTAGAAAGATAAGCCAGATAGCAGACAGTCTCAGAGAAAAAAATGGTATGGCACCAGGAGGAATTATTAATGATAACGAAAAACATGAAAATTGAGATTTCAACAGGATTAGAAGCAAGACCGGTTGCAGTATTTGTACAGGTTGCAAGTCAGTTTGAAAGTTCCATTTATGTTGAGGTTGGTAACAAAAAAGTTAATGCAAAGAGCATTATGGGAATGATGACATTAGGACTTGATGCCGGAGAAGAAGTGCTTGTAAGTGCTGCCGGAAACGATGAAAATGATGCTATTGCAGAAATTGAAAAATACTTAAGCGCAAAGTAATATGTAATATATGAACTGCTGTACCGGATGGTGCAGCAGTTTTTTGGAGGTATTTATGTCATTTACACATTTACATGTACATACGGAATACAGCCTTCTTGACGGCTCGGGAAAAATTGAAGAAATAACAGCAAGGGCAAAGGAACTTGGAATGGACAGCCTTGCCATAACGGACCACGGTGTAATGTATGGTGTGATTGATTTTTACAGGGCAGCCCGTAATGTGGGAATCAAGCCGATTCTTGGCTGCGAGGTATATGTAGCACCGGGCTCCCGTTTTGAAAAAGAACCGGGAATAAGTGATGACAGATATTACCATTTGATTTTACTTGCAGAAAACAATACCGGATATGCTAACCTTATGAAAATTGTGTCTAAAGGTTTTGTTGACGGTTTTTATTATAAACCCAGAGTGGATTATGAAGTCCTTGAGGAGTATTCCGAGGGAATAATATGTTTAAGCGCATGCCTTGCAGGAGAGGTGCAGAAGCTTCTTGCAAGAAATCTTTATGAAGAAGCCTGTAAAGCAGCACTTAAATATGAAGCAATATTTGGAAAAGGCAATTATTTCCTTGAATTACAGGACCACGGAATACCCACACAGAAGTTGGTTAACAGGCTTCTTGTCAGAATGAGCAGGGAACTTAATATTGAGCTTGTTGCTACCAATGACGTCCATTATACCTATGAGGATGATGCGGAGGCTCATGATATACTTCTTTGCATTCAGACAGGCAAAAAAGTCAATGACGAGGACAGAATGAGATATGAGGGAGGACAGTATTATCTTAAATCTGAAGAAGAGATGAGGGAATTGTTTTCTTATGCTCCGCAGGCTCTTGATAATACACATAAGATTGCAAAACGCTGTAATGTCGAGATAGAATTCGGCGTAACAAAACTCCCTAAATATGATGTCCCTGAGGGCTTTACTTCAGAATCTTATCTTGAACATCTTTGTATGGAGGGACTTGTAAAAAGATACGGAGAACGCGCTGCAGAACTTGAAGAAAGACTTGATTATGAATTGTCGGTAATCAAAAAAATGGGTTATGTGGATTATTTCCTTATCGTATGGGATTTTATTAACTATGCAAAAAGCAATGGCATAGCAGTAGGACCGGGGCGAGGCTCGGCAGCAGGTTCCATTGTTGCATACTGCCTTGAAATAACAGATATTGACCCTATAAAATATAATCTTATTTTTGAGAGATTTCTCAATCCTGAACGTGTTTCAATGCCGGATATTGATATTGACTTCTGCTATGAAAGACGACCGGAAGTTATAGATTATGTAATGAAAAAATACGGAAAAGACCGTGTAGTACAGATAGTAACGTTTGGTACCCTGGCTGCAAAAGGAGTTATCAAAGATGTTGGACGTGTTCTTGATATGCCGTATTCAGTAACTGACAGCCTTTCTAAGATGATACCTAACGAAATAGGTATGACCCTTGACAAAGCACTTAACGCCAACAATGAGTTCAGGACACGCTATGAAACGGAACCGGAAGTAAAATATCTTATAGATATATGCAAAAGACTGGAAGGACTGCCGCGACACACATCAATGCATGCAGCAGGTGTTGTAATCGGTTCGAGGCCGCTTGACGAATTTGTACCATTATCAAGAGCCTCAGACGGAACCATAACAACCCAGTTTACAATGACAACAATCGAAGAACTGGGATTACTTAAAATGGATTTTCTGGGACTTAGGACACTTACGGTAATCCAGGATGCCGAAAGACTTATCAATAAGCGTGGAGACGTATCATTTGATATAAGTAAAATAGATTACAATGATAGAAATGTCCTTGAAATGATAGGACAAGGTAAGACAGAGGGTGTGTTCCAGCTTGAAAGTACGGGAATGAAAAACTTTATGAAGGAGCTTAAGCCCGACGGAATAGAAGACCTTATTGCCGGTATTTCCCTTTATCGTCCGGGACCTATGGACTTTATACCACAGTATATTGCCGGCAAAAATGATAAGACCTCAATAACTTACGCCTGTAAAGAACTTGAGCCAATCTTAAAGGAAACCTACGGATGTATTGTATATCAGGAACAGGTTATGCAGATAGTAAGGGATCTGGCCGGATATACCCTTGGCCGGAGTGATCTTGTAAGAAGAGCAATGTCCAAGAAAAAACAGGCGGTAATGGAAAAAGAGCGTCATAATTTTATATACGGAAATGAAGAAGAAAATGTTGCAGGCTGTATTGCAAAAGGAATAGATGAGAGTGTGGCTTCCCATATTTACGATACTATGATGGATTTTGCAAAATATGCTTTCAACAAGTCACATGCAGCATGTTATGCCTTTGTAGCATTCCGTACAGCTTATCTTAAATATTATTATCCTGTTGAATTTATGGCAGCACTTATGACAAGTGTGCTTGATAATACAACAAAAGTTGCACAATATATCGTAACCTGCCGCAATATGGGAATAGAAATTCTTCCGCCGGATATTAATGAAGGTGAGGGAACTTTTACCGCAGCCTCGGATTCAAGCATCAGATACGGACTTTCGGCGATAAAGAGTCTCGGAAGACCGGTAATAGAAGCTATTGTTGAAGAACGCGCAAACGGCGGCAGATTTAAAGATATTAAGGATTTTATATCAAGGCTTTCGGGAAAAGAAGTTAATAAACGAACCGTGGAAAGTTTTATCAAATCGGGAGCGTTTGACAGTTTCGGACTGACGCGTAAACAGATGATGCTCGTATATGGTGACATTATGGACAAGGTCAGCTCCGAGCGAAAAACTGAGATTTCAGGGCAGATATCGCTTTTTGATATGTTTGCACCTGATGAGAAACCTGATGAAATAACAATTCCTGATGTAGGCGAATATACAAAGAGTGAACTTTTAGCAATGGAAAAAGAAGTGCTTGGTATATACGCCAGCGGACATCCCCTTGATGAGTATGAAGGACTTCTGAATAAAAATGTAACCTGTACCACAGCGGATTTCATTCCGGATGATGAGACCGGAATGCCAAAGGTAAATGATGACGAACGTGTTATTGTAGGTGGCATGATTGCCGAGTGCAGTGTAAAAAACACACGCCAAGGGCAGAATATGGCTTTTCTTAAATTGGAAGACCGGGTCGGAACCGTTGAGGTTATTGTTTTTCCAAAAGTATACAGGGATAACAGAAAATATATTGAGGCCGACGATAAAGTGTTTGTAAAAGGACATGTCAAAGTGGATGAAGAAACAGGCGGCAAAGTAATATGTGACAGTATAATTCCTTTTTCACAGATACCAAAGGAATGTTGGATAAAATTTCCGGATAAAGAAAGTTATCTTGCAAAAGAACAGGAATTGTATGCTATAATTAATACATCTGACGGAAATGACCGTGTTATAGTATATCTTGAGAAAGAAAAGGCAGTTAAGAAAATGCCTCTTTCCATGACAATAAAGGCGGATTCGGCAATGATTGGCAGACTCACGGAATTATCCGGTGAAAAAAATGTCAAAGTTGTTGAAAAATCTATTGAAAAATAACTGAAAGTAGAATAAAATTACAATAATTATTACATTGGAGGTAGAAAAAGATGGCAAATGCAGTTAAGACTATCGGAGTTCTTACAAGTGGTGGAGATGCACCTGGAATGAATGCAGCTACCCGTGCAGTTGTTAGAACTGCTTTAGCAAAAGGAATTAACGTAAAAGGAATTTTAAAAGGTTATAATGGTCTTCTTAACGAAGAGATTATTGATATGGACGCTACAAGCGTATCAGATACAATTGACAGAGGTGGTACAATCCTCTATACAGCAAGATGTCTTGAATTTGTAGATCCTGAATATCAGAAGAAGGGTGCAGACATCTGTAAGAAACACGGCATTGACGGACTTGTTGTTATCGGTGGTGACGGTTCATTTAAGGGTGCACAGAAGTTATCCGCACTCGGTGTCAATACAATCGGTGTTCCCGGAACAATCGACCTTGATATTGCATGTACGGATTACACAATCGGTTTTGATACAGCAATTAATACAGCAATGTCAGCAATTGACAAGATAAGAGATACTTCAACTTCGCATGAGAGATGCTCAATTATTGAAGTTATGGGAAGAAATGCAGGCCATATCGCATTATGGTGTGGTATTGCTAATGGTGCCGAAGATATTCTTATTCCTGGCAAGTATGATTTTAACGAAGAGAAGATTATCGAAAAGATAATTGAGAATAAGAAAAAAGGCAAAAAACATTATATTATTGTTAATGCAGAAGGTGTCGGACATTCATCATCTATGGCTAAGAGAATTGAAGAAGCTACAGGCATTGAGACAAGAGCAACAATCCTCGGACATATGCAGCGTGGCGGCAGCCCTTCATGTAAGGACCGTGTATATGCATCAATGATGGGCTCAATGGCAGTTGACCTCCTTGCGGAAGGAAAGACCAACAGAGTTGTAGCATATAAGAATGGTGAATTTGTAGATTATGACATCGACGAAGCTCTTGCAATGACTAAGGATGTTGATGCACATATGTATGAAGTAAGCAAATTACTTTGCAGATAGGAATTTATATTGATTACAAGTACAGGTAATTCACAAATTAAAGATGTTATGAATTTAATCAAAAAGTCCGGGGTACGAAAGGAACGCGGACTTTTTGTTATTGAAGGAATAAGGATGTTTGTGGAGATTCCTAAAGACAGAATTGTTAAAATATATGCGTCAGAGAGCTTCGCGTATGATAACAAGGAAATGCTTTGTGATTACCGATATGAGATAGTAGCGGATAATGTTTTTAAAATGATGTCTGATACGAAAACCCCACAGGGAATATTGGCAGTTGTTAAAATGCTTGAATATGATATAGAGGATTTGTTCAAAAAAGACAAAGTACCTATGCTTGTAGTTCTGGAAAACATACAGGACCCCGGTAATCTGGGAACAATTATAAGAACAGCAGAGGGTGCAGGTGCTACAGGCATAATTATGTCGGATAAGACCGTTGACATATATAATCCCAAAACAATACGTTCAACAATGGGTTCGCTTTTCAGAATGCCGTTTGTGTATTCAGAAGATGTTGTAGCAGCCATCCATGGTTTAAAACAGCAGAATATAAAAGTATTCGCCGCACACCTTGAAGGCAGGAATTATTATTACGAAGAAGATATGAAGGTGCCGATGGCTGTTTTGATTGGTAATGAAGGAAACGGGCTTACAGAGGAACTTTCAAAGGAAGCAGACGTAAGAATCAAAATACCTATGGAAGGTAAACTTGAATCATTAAATGCAGCGGTTTCCACGGCAGTTATCCTGTATGAAGCAATGAGACAAAGGCATATTCAACCGTAAATTTGACATTTATGATATAGTCTGATAAAATGTATCTGTTTATGTAACAAATTTGTAACAATTACAATGGAGGTTATCATGAAATCAAAATCAAGAAAGACGGCTGTTCTTTCGGTAATAATTTTACTGTTAATAATGCAGCTGGCATTCCTTAATGAGAGAAAACATGAAGACAATAAAACAAGCATACAGTTAGCAGAACGCAATGTGCAGGACACATCTGTCAGCGATAAAGATGCAGCATACACAGAAGAAATTATTTCCACAGAACTTAATGTGGTATACCGCAACACATCATCTTTAAAAGACATTTCCCAGGAAATGGAAGAAAGTAAAGTAAAATCATCATATGATAATAAAGTAGTATCATATACTCTTGAAGAACTTATAATTTACTCCGAACCGGATCTTAAATCAGAACCTGTAGGAATTATGTATTCCGGAAGTGAGGCCGATGTCCTTGAACGGGGAGAAGAATGGAGTAAGATACAGTCAGGTAAAGTAACCGGCTATATACGTAATGTAGACGTTCTTTTTGACAGTGAGGCAGAGGTTATTGCCTCAGTAATCGGTAATAAGCAGGCTAAAGTTAATGCAGATATGATTAATGTATATGCAGAAGCAGACAATTCAGCAGCAGTTATTTCAACTCTTGAAAAAGGAGCGGAGATAGATGCTTATGAGGAGAATGGAAATTATACCCTGATATCATGTGATAATGGCTTTGGTTATATAAGTAATGATTCATTTGATGTAAGTTATAATCTTTCAAAAGCAGTATCAATGGCAGAAATAGAAGCCATCAAGGAAGAAGAAAGAGCCGAAGCAGCAAGAAAAGCTGCAGAAGAAGCGGCAGCACAGGCAGCGGCGGCACAGGCAACAGCAGCACAGAATGCCATTAAGCAGCAGACAACCACAAGAGGAGCTTACACTGTATCTGCAGAGGAACTGCATTTACTCGCAGCTATTATATACTGGGAGTCAGGCTGGGAACCTTCAGAAGGACAGCTTGCGGTAGCCAATGTTGTTCTTAACCGTGTATTTTCATCGAGATTTTCACAGAATACGATTACTTCTGTTGTGTATGCACCGGGTCAGTTCTCAGGTGTAAGTGAAAACGGAGTTCCATCCGCAAGATTCCAGGCAGTCCTCAATAAGAGCAACGAGGAGCTTAATTTAAGAGGCTGTTATGATTCGGCATTGAAAGCACTTGCCGGTGAAAATAATATCGGTGATCTCTTGTTCTTCATTAATGTAAAAAAAGCTGATTTTACAAAATATAAAGGATATACAATCGTTAATAACCATTGTTTCTACACATATTAAAATGACTGGAGGTGTGGCATATGGAATATATTATTTACGGCTGGTTAGGTGCACTTATCCTGTTTCTGGTTATTGAGATAGCAACCACAAGCCTTACAACTATATGGTTTGCAGGAGGCACAGTAGTTGCTTTAATACTCAATTTGTGCAAGGCACCTTTTGCAGCACAGGCGGTTAGCTTTTTCGTTATATCACTGGCACTTCTTATTCTTGCCCGTCCTGTACTTGATAAGGCAATGAAAAAGAACCATGTTAAGACGAATATTGACAGTCTTATCGGAGAAAAAGCAAAAGTAACCGAAAAAATCAACAATATTGATGAGACCGGAGCCGTATTTATAAACGGACTTACCTGGACAGCAAGGTCAAAAGACAGCAATAAGATAATTGAACCGGGTGAAGTGGTTGAAATTAAAGCCGTTTCAGGCGTAAAATTAATAGTACAATAAAACAAAAAGGGAGACAAAAAAATGACATTATTAGAATCAACAGTATCTGCAGGAGCGGTAACCACTATTATCGTTGCAATAGTTTTATTAATAATTATTGCATCGTGCATCAGAATTGTACCACAGGCACATGCGGTAATTCTTGAAAGACTTGGAGCTTATAAAAGAACATGGGGTGTAGGTATCCACCTTAAAGCACCTTTCATTGACCGCCCTACAGCAAGAATGAGCCTTAAGGAACAGGTAGTAGATTTCGCACCACAGCCTGTTATCACAAAGGATAACGTAACAATGAGAATTGATACGGTAGTATTTTTCCAGATAACCGACCCTAAGCTTTACGCATACGGTGTTGAACATCCTATTATGGCTATTGAGAACCTTACAGCTACAACACTCCGTAATATAATCGGTGAGCTGGAATTAGACCAGACACTCACATCAAGAGAAATCATCAATACCAAGATGAGACTTGCCCTTGATACAGCAACAGACCCATGGGGAATCAAAGTCAACCGAGTTGAACTTAAGAATATCATACCACCGGCAGAAATCCAGAATGCCATGGAAAAACAGATGAAGGCAGAACGTGAACGTCGTGAGATGGAAACAAGAGCTGAAGGTGAAAAGAAAGCCAATATTACCGTAGCAGAAGGTAAGAAGCAGTCAGCAATCCTTGAAGCAGAAGCAGAGAAGCAGTCAGCAATCTTAAGAGCAGAGGCTAAGAAGGAAGCCACAATCCGTGAAGCTGAAGGTCAGGCTGAAGCAATCAGAGCCGTACAGATGGCTAATGCAGAAGGTATTAAGTATATCCGTGAAGCAGGTGCAGATGAAGCTGTTATCACATTAAAGAGCCTTGAAGCATTTGCTAAGGCAGCAGACGGAAAAGCAACGAAGATTATAATTCCATCTGAGATACAGTCAATTGCAGGACTTGTTAAGTCGGTTGTTGAAATCGGCAAGAACGAAGAGACAAAATAAAGAAGGTAACATTATGAACTTAAAAGGACGTAATTTTTTGACACTTAAGGACTTTACACCGGAAGAGATACTTTATATGGTTGACCTTGCGGCAGAACTTAAGGATAAGAAGAAAAAGGGCATACTTACAACAGATATGCATGCAGGCAAAAACATTGCACTCATATTTGAAAAGACAAGTACAAGAACCAGATGCTCTTTTGAAGTGGCAGCACATGACCTCGGAATGGGAACAACGTATCTTGATCCATCAGGTTCGCAGATTGGTAAAAAAGAAAGCATTGCCGATACAGCAAGAGTCCTTGGAAGAATGTTTGACGGTATTGAATATCGTGGTTTCGGACAGGAAATTGTGGAAGAACTTGCAAAATATGCAGGAGTTCCTGTGTGGAACGGTCTTACCAACGAATATCATCCTACACAGATGTTAGCAGATGTACTTACAATTAAAGAGAAACTTGGCAGAATAAAAGGCGTTAAGCTTACATATATGGGTGATGCAAGATACAATATGGGTAATTCACTCATGATAGTAAGTGCGAAACTTGGCATGCACTTTACGGCATGCACATCCAGAAATTATTTTCCTGGTGAGGCACTTGTTAAAGAATGTAAAGAGATTGCGGCCAAGACAGGCGGAACAATAACACTTACAGATGATGTTGATGCAGGAACAAAGGATGCCGATGTAATCTACACCGATGTTTGGGTATCAATGGGTGAACCTGATGAAGTATGGGCAGAAAGAATTAAAGAGCTTTCACCATATCAGGTTAATAAGAAAGCAATGGACAATGCTTCAAAGGATGCGATTTTTATGCACTGTCTTCCGGCTTTTCATGACCTTAAGACTAAGGTTGGCAAGGAAGTATATGATAAATTCGGCCTTTCCGAGCTTGAGGTAACTGATGAAGTGTTTGAATCGCCACAATCAGTTGTTTTTGATGAAGCAGAGAACAGAATGCATACTATTAAAGCCGTGATGGTTGCAACATTATAGTTTTTATAGTAAAATGCGAGGGTAGGAAGAGAGGTTACCCTTAATGCGTTCAGGTAAAAATAATTTTCAGAAAGTTGTGCGTCTTATAATAGACGTGTTAAATGTTATATTTGGCATTGCGGCAATTGTGCTTACCGTTTTTGTATTTATTAATACCGGTAAGAATAAATGGATGTTCCATATTATTTTTTCAATAGGCGGACTTATGAACATGATGACCGGAATTAAATACCTTATGACCGACAGAAAGGTTTCAGGAATCATTTCGGAAGTAGTAGCAGTTATACTTTTTGTGGTTGCTTACGTAAGTTATCTTGCCATAGGAGGTTGAGAAGATGAGAGAACATGTGCTTGCAATGCTTAAAGAAAGCGATGATTTTGTATCAGGACAGGAACTTTGCGGAAAACTTTCCGTTTCAAGGACTGCGATATGGAAGGCAATTAATTCTCTTAAAGAAGCCGGATATGTCATAGAAGCAGTCAGGAACAGGGGCTACCGGCTTGTTTCCTGTCCTGATGTTTTGTTATCTGATGAGATACAAAGCCGGCTTGAGACAAAATGGTTTGGAAGAAAGATATCATATTTTGATGTGATTGATTCAACGAACAGCGAGATAAAAAGGCAGGCGGAAAAAGAATTTATTCCGGGGATGCTTGCAATAGCGGAGAAACAGACACTTGGAAGAGGCCGTAAGGAAAGACATTGGGAATCTCCGGCAAAGACGGGAATATGGATGTCTTTTGCCGTAAAGCCTGATTTACCACCATATAAGGCGTCAATGATTACGCTTGTTACAGCTCTTGCCGTGGCTAAAGCAATTAAGGATGTCACCGGCCTTAATACGGAGATAAAGTGGCCTAATGATATTGTAATAGGAAGCCGTAAGGTGGTTGGAATTTTAACGGAAATGAGTGCTGAAATGACCACAATCAATTATGTGGTTATAGGAATTGGAATTAACGTTAATATGGAATCTTTTCCGGCAGAACTTGAGGATAAGGCAACGTCACTTTATATTGCAGGCGGAACTAAAGTAAGAAGAAGCAGTATTGTTGCAAAGTTTGGCAAATATTTTGAAAAATATTATGAAATCTTTTGTAAGGATGGCAATTTGTCCGGAATAAAAGACGAGTATGAGAAGCTCTTGGTAAACCGGAATAAAGAAGTCTACATAATAGAAGGAGACAGCCGTATCAAACGTGTTGCAATCGGTATTGACACGGATGGCGAACTTCTTGTAAAGGACGATAATGGTAATATAGAAAAAATAATGGCGGGGGAAGTTTCAATAAGAGGCATTTATGGCTATGTTTAGGAGAATTGTTGAATGAAAGAAGATTTAGATGTATTATGTGCCGCAAGCTCTTACGATAAGAAATTTTATCTTAATGAGGACTTCGGGGCACTTCCGGATTCGATTAAGGATGAACTTAAAATAATGTGTGTTCTTTTTACTGAGGATATCGGAGGAATTATCATCCTTGAATTTGATGGGGAAGGCAATCTTTTAATCAGGACTGAGGCAGATGAAGGAGATTTGCTTTATGATGAAATAGGAGCAGGCCTTAAGGTCAAACAGCTTCAGAAGGACAAAGCAGAAACTTTTCAGGCTCTTGAAATGTATTATAAGGTATTTTTCCTTGGAGAAGATATAGAATGAAAATAGGAACAATGGAATTTGACAGACCGGTAATGCTGGCACCCATGGCTGGGGTGACGGACCTTCCTTACAGGCTTATCTGCAAGGAGATGGGTTGTGACTACATGGTTACCGAGATGGTAAGTGCCAAAGCGGTTCTTTACAATAACAAAAACACCGATATTCTGTTGCAGACTTTGCCGGAGGAAGCACCATCGGCATTACAACTTTTTGGTTCAGACCCGGAGATTATGGCTGACATTGCCCTTAGACTGGAACCATTGGGATTTGCGGCATTTGACATTAATATGGGCTGCCCCGTACCTAAAATTGTAAATAACGGTGAAGGCTCGTCATTAATGAAAAATCCCTCTCTTGCAGGTAAAATAGTCAGTACAATGGTAAAAAAAATTACAAAACCCGTTACAGTGAAGTTCAGAAAAGGTTTTGACGAGGAACATGTAAATGCGGTGGAGTTCGCCCACATAATGGAGGAATCCGGGGCGGCAGCCGTTACGGTTCACGGACGAACGAGGGAACAGTTCTATTCCGGCAAAGCAGACTGGGATATAATCGCAGCAGTCAAAGATAAAGTAAAGATACCTGTTTTTGGCAACGGTGATATATTTTCATCAGAAGATGCCCTGAAGATGTTTAATTATACAGGATGCGACGGAATCGCAGTTGGCCGTGGGGCAAAAGGTAACCCATGGCTTTTCAGGGAAATTAAAGCGGCAATCCACGGTGATGTGATACCGGCAAGACCGTCCCTTACAGAGATTAAGGATATGATAAAAAAACATGCAACACTTATGACAGAGTACAAACCTGAATATATGGTAGTCAGGGAAATGCGCAAACATGTGTCCTGGTATACAACAGGACTGCATAACTGTGCAGCATTAAGGGATGAAGTTAATCACACAGAGACATTGCAGGAATTATTTAGCCTGTTGGATAAAAGAATGATTGACAAATGATTTTTTTATATTCTATAATATTATGAATTGTTATGTGATAATGTATGCAGAGTTGCATTATTAGTATAAATGAGAAAGGTGAGTCAGATTATGGCAGAAAAGAAAAATTTAATGACCTACGAAGGTCTCAAAAAATTAGAGGATGAACTTCAGGACCTGAAGGTAAACAGAAGAAAAGAAGTTGCCCAGAAAATTAAGGAAGCCAGAGAACAGGGTGACCTTTCTGAAAACGCCGAATATGATGCTGCTAAAGATGAGCAGAGAGATATTGAAGCAAGAATTGAAGAAATTGAGAAAATATTAAAGAATGCAGAAGTTGCTGATGATGAATTCGGTGCAGGTGTAATTAACCTTGGAAGTACAGTTACAGTGTATGACTGTGAATTTGATGAAGAACTGGTTTTCAAGCTTGTAGGTTCAACAGAAGCTAAGAGCCTTGAAAACAAGATTTCTAATGAAGCTCCGCTTGGCAAGGCTTTAATAGGTAAGGTGGCAGGGGACGAAGTTGAAGTAGAGACACCATCCGGAATAATGAAGTACAAAGTAATTAACGTTACCAGAGAATAGTTTTAGGAGTTAGTATGGCAGATAATAACACACAGAATCAGGACATTAACGGACTTCTTCAGATTAGAAGAGATAAATTGGCGGATCTGGTTGAAAAGGGAAAAAATCCTTTTGAAATTACCAAATATGACGTTACACATCACACATCAGATGTAAAGGAATTATACACAGCCCATGAAAATGAGCTTCTTGCAGGCAGACCTGAACCTGATGTTGAGGGACTTGACGAACAACAGAAGCGAGAGACTCTTAAAGCCGATTATAATGCAAAGCGTGAAATAATGGATGCCAGTCCTATTGATGTTACAATCGCAGGAAGAATGATGTTTAAGAGAGTTATGGGTAAAGCATCTTTCTGCAACATCCAGGATCTTAAAGGCAACATCCAGGTATATGTATCAAAAGACGGCGTCGGTGAAGATTCTTATGCAGATTTTAAGAAATCGGATATCGGTGATATTTTTGGAATAAAAGGTTTTGCATTCAGAACAATGACAGGTGAGATTTCTATCCATACGTCAGAAATCGTTCTTTTGTCAAAGAGCTTACAGATACTTCCTGAAAAATACCATGGTTTAACAGATACAGACGCAAGATATCGTCAGAGATATGTTGACCTTATTATGAATTCGGAAGTTAAAGATACATTTATCAAACGTTCAATGATTATCAAGGAAATCCGTAATTTCCTTGCAGGACGTGACTTTATGGAAGTTGAGACACCTATGCTTGTGGCAAATCCGGGCGGAGCTGCGGCAAGACCTTTCGAGACACATTACAATGCCCTTAACGAGGATGTAAAGCTTCGTATTTCTCTTGAGTTATACTTAAAGAGACTTATTGTTGGCGGTCTTGAAAGAGTATACGAAATCGGACGAGTATTCCGTAATGAAGGTGTTGACACCAGACATAACCCTGAATTTACACTTATGGAATTATATCAGGCATACACAGATTACAACGGCATGATGGAACTTACAGAAAGCATGTTCCGTTATCTTGCCGAAAAAGTATGCGGTTCAACCAAATTCACATACAACGGAATTGAAATTGATTTTGGTAAGCCATTCGAGCGTATTACAATGACAGACTGTGTCAAGAAATACGCAGGAATTGACTTCGATGCAGTTAAGACAGACGAAGAAGCAAAGGCCCTTGCAAAAGAGCATAATATCGAATATGAAGAAAGACACAACAAAGGTCATATCCTTAATCTTTTCTTTGAGGAATATTGTGAAAAAGAACTTGTCCAGCCTACATTCGTAATGGATCATCCGATTGCAATTTCTCCTCTTACCAAGAAGAAACCAACAGATCCTGAGAAAGTTGAACGTTTTGAGTTATTTATAAACGGATGGGAAATGTGTAACGCTTACTCAGAGCTTAATGATCCGATCGACCAGAGAGAACGTTTTGCACTTCAGGACGCAGCTGCGGCAGCAGGTGACGAAGAAGCAGAACACACAGACGAGGACTTCTTAAATGCCCTTGAAATCGGTATGCCACCTACAGGCGGTATCGGTTATGGAATCGACAGACTTGTTATGTTACTTACAGACAGTCCTGCCATCAGGGATGTATTATTGTTCCCGACGATGAAGAGCTTGGATAAATAAACCTAGTGTTTATGCGGGGTTGAGGCATTTGAGTACGTCAAAGGACGCATTAAAAGACGCATTTTGACATAGTCATTTACATCAGTATGAAAGAGTACACAATCTGAAAAGAAAAAGATTCAATCAAATATGAACTACTAAGAGGACATTTTCTAAAGAAATTTAGAAGATGTCCTCTTTTTTGCGTTATGGAGAAATTACGTCATTTGTTATGAAGTCAAAGTGAAAGGAGCACAGCAATGAATGAATCAAAGAAGAAAGATAGATATGAGGATGCAAAAAAGTTTGTAAGATATTCAGATGGTGCAAAAATGTACAGTATGGGAATGACAAAATTTCAAGAAGTGGCTAAGGATGCCAAGGCTTGTTATAAAATTGGTCAGCTTGTACTTGTTAATACAGAAATATTGGATAAGTATCTTGAAACTTTTCATATTACAGATTCTGAGTTTTATAAGTAGGTGATGTTATGGTAAATACATTGAGTGGTTCAGTTTGTGCCTATAGAAAAGAAACTGTAAAACCAAGATTTATTCGTATTGATGAGGTAATGGCTTTATTAGATGTAACACAAGATGAGGCAATGGATATAGCGTTGGCTGCTGGAGCAAGATATCAGCTTGCAAAGATTATATTAGTACATAAGGAAAGGTTGATGAAATTTATGAAACATTCTGCAAGAGTTCCTAGTTCAAATAAAATTGTGGAAAAGAAGTTTGTGAGAATCGGAGAGGGTTCAATGACTTACAGCATAGGACATCATAGATTTATCGAAATGGCTAGAGCAGCTGGAGCTGTATATAAGATAGGCGAAGCAAAAGGAAATACTATTCTGATTAATCTGGAGGTGTTTGATGAATATATGGAGCAATTCAGAGAACCGCCAACAGAAATGAAACATCCATTGCCAAATGTGAAAGGAGACTGATGAATGAGTTACTCATATAAGTGCTATTCAGATACAAAGGATTTTATGAAAAAATTTGTCAATGCAGAGGAAGGAGCGATTATTTATGGGATAAGTAAATCGAGAATCATAGTAATTGCGAGAGAGGCAGGAGCAGTCTATAAAGTCGGTAATTCAGCATTAATCAATACGGAATTATTTGAAAAATATCTTGAACGATTCAGAGAGCCGGCAAGAGAACTGCCTAAGCATACATGGAACAAATTAAAGGAAATGACAAATACACCAAAAACTGGTGAAAATTCGTAAAAATACACCAGTGGTGTCACTTCCGTAAAATTAAAGTGCATTGTAGAATATCAATTGTCCAAGAGAGATTGGACATAACAATTGAATAATCAGTTACAGATTTGCAAAGTAGTTTGCACTACAGAATTTCTGTAGGTAGTAAAATTACGGGGCATGTACCTGGAGGATGAAAGTCACAGCTATCATATTAGTAGTCTGATGGATCGAAAGATGAAGGGCGAGAAGCTGGATGGAAATCTGGTAAAAGGAATCGGCATGTTGCGTAAGGATAATTAACCACAGAGGGCGAGAAGTTCGTCCTTATCCTCAAAAGGCTAAAAGAGGAGATA